>X256_Zander__coassemble_4_pt1 | contig 48004 bp, 45 predicted proteins | sample X256_Zander__metabat2_high_PE_003 | metagenome-assembled genome bin X256_Zander | reverse complement strand
GAGGTAGTTTTAAATGGCAAAGTTAACTATAGAAATGATAAACGATTTAAAAGAAGAGTTAAAAAAAAGAGGTTACAAGTTAACCCCTCAAAGAAGAGCTATTGTTGATACGATAATAATAAGTGAAGGCAAACATCTTACTGCAGAAGAAATATATGATGAAGTAAAAAAAGAGTGTCCAGAAATAGGGCTTGCAACTGTCTATAGAACAATTTTATTATTAGAAGAAATGGGTATAATATATAAATTGGATTTAGAAGATGGATGTAGTAGATACGAACTTGCACATGAGCATGAAAATCATAGACATCATCATTTAATTTGTAATAGTTGTGGTAAAGTTTTTGAAGTTGAAGACGACTTATTAGATGATCTAGAAAAGAAAATTGAAGAAAATTATAACTTTAAAATTTTTGATCATAGCTTAAAATTTTTTGGGTTATGCAAAGATTGTAAAGATAAATAGTATAAAAGAGTATTTATTTTTAATAAAAACTTTTTTTATAAAAGCATAAAAAAAGGAGGGAAATTATGAAGCGAGAAAGACTTAAGGCTAAGATAATACCATTAGGTGGCTTAAATGAGATCGGAAAAAATTTGACAGCCATTGAGTTTAAAGATGATATAGTTGTTATCGATTGTGGTCTTAAGTTCCCAGAAGAAGATATGTTTGGTATAGATATTGTTATTCCAGATATATCATATCTTGTAAAGAATAAGGAAAAAGTTAGAGGGATTTTTTTAACACATGGTCATGAAGATCATATAGGAGCATTACCTTATGTTTTGAGACAGTTAAATGTTCCAGTATACGGTACCTTATTAACTTTAGGGATCTTAGAAACAAAATTGAAAGAGCACGGATTACTTAGCACAACAAAATTAAATAGAGTAAAACCAAGAGATATAATAAAGTTAAATTCAATGTCTGTTGAATTTATAAAGACTAATCATAGTATTGCTGATTCAGTAGCAATAGCTATACACACACCGCTTGGAGTAATACTTCATACAGGAGATTTTAAAGTAGACTACACTCCTATAGATTCAGAGGTTATGGATTTTGCAAGATTTGCAGAACTTGGTAAAAAAGGAGTTTTAGCAATGCTTGCTGATTCTACTAATGTAGAACGTCAAGGATATACTATGTCTGAAAGAACTGTTGGGGAAACATTTACTAGAATTTTTTCTAAAGCACCAGGAAGAATAATAGTTGCAACTTTTGCGTCTAATATTCATAGAATTCAACAAATAATAACTGCTGCAGAAGAATATGGTAGAAAAATAGCTGTATCTGGAAGAAGTATGGAAAATATAGTTCAAGTGGCTATTGAATTAGGTTATTTAAAATTATCAAAAGATTCAATGATTAGCATTGATTATATAAATAAATATCCAGATGATAAATTAGTTGTAATAACAACTGGTAGTCAGGGAGAGCCAATGTCGGCATTAGCTAGAATGGCATCTTCAGAGCATAAAAAGCTTAGTATTCAAGAAGGCGATATGGTTATATTATCTGCAAGTCCTATTCCTGGAAATGAAAAGTTAGTTTCAAAAGTTATAAATCAATTATTTAAAAAAGGTGCAGAAGTAATATATGAAGCTTTAGCTGATGTTCACGTATCAGGTCATGCCTGTCAAGAAGAATTAAAGTTAATGCATTCATTAGTAAAACCAAGATTTTTCTTACCAGTACACGGTGAGTATAGACATTTAAAACAACATGGCGAGCTTGCTGTAAAACTTGGATTATCTCCTAAAAATGTAGTTATAGCAGATAATGGTGATGTTATAGAGCTTACTAGAGATTATGCTAGAAAGAATGGAACTGTCCAATCAGGGCAGGTTTTTGTTGATGGTTTAGGTGTTGGAGATGTTGGAAATATAGTATTAAGAGATAGAAAACATCTTTCACAAGATGGAATATTAACAGTTGTAGTTACAATTTCGAGAGATAATGGAGCTATAATTGCAGGTCCAGATATAATTTCAAGAGGCTTTGTATACGTTAGAGAATCAGAGGATTTAATGGGAGAAGCTAGAGAAATTGTAAAATTAGTTCTAAAAGAGTGTGAAGAAAATAATATTAGTGATTGGGCAACTATGAAATCTAATATAAAGGATGCTTTAAGAGTATTCTTATATGAGAAGACTAAAAGAAAGCCTATGATATTACCTATAATTATGGAAATATAGGATTTTACACGCTTTATTTGAAATATTAAACGATTCTTTAAGAGTTGACTTTTTTATTTAATAATATTAGAATGTAAATAATCAAATTGGATACGTCCGTATCCAATTTTATTTTGTGTTTAATTATACTTTTAAATATATTGGAGGAATTTTAATGGCTATAGTAACAAGAGATGATATTAGAAATATAGCAATAATAGCACACGTTGACCACGGTAAGACAACGTTAGTAGATGCGTTATTAAAGCAAAGTAATATTTTTAGATCAAATGAAAAAGTGCAAGAAAGAGTTATGGACTCAAATGATTTAGAAAAAGAAAGAGGAATAACAATTCTTTCTAAAAATACAGCAGTAATGCATGATGAAATAAAAATAAATATAGTAGATACTCCAGGACATGCTGATTTCGGTGGAGAAGTTGAACGTGTTCTTAAAATGGTAGATAGTGTTATATTAGTTGTAGACTCATATGAAGGACCAATGCCACAAACTAAGTTCGTTCTTAAGAAGGCATTAGAATTAGCACTTAAGCCAATAGTTGTTATAAATAAAATAGATAAACCAGATGCTAGACCGGTAGAAGTAATAGATGAAGTATTTGAATTATTCTTAGAGCTTGGTGCTAATGACGAGCAACTTGATTTCCCAATAATATACGCTTCAGCTAGAGATGGAATTGCAAAATATGAAGTTGAAGATGAAGGAACTAATATGATACCTTTATTTGATACTATAATAAAGCATGTTGATCCACCTAAAGGCCATATAGATGAGCCGTTCCAAATGTTAGCAACTACATTAGATTCAAGCGAATATGTAGGAAAAATAGCAATTGGTAAAATCGAAAGAGGAGTAGTTAAAAAGAACCAAATGGTTACAATAGTAAGAAAAGATGGTTCAACTACAAACTTTAAGGTTTCAAATGTTTATACATATAATGGTTTAAAGAGAGAAGAGACAGACGAAGCAAAACTTGGAGATATAATTGCTTTAAGCGGAGTTGGCGATGTTAATATAGGTGAAACTATTGCAGATGCAAGTTGCCCTGAAGCTTTACCATTTGTAGATATAGACGAGCCAACATTAAACATGAACTTCTTAGTAAATGATTCACCATTTGCAGGAAAAGAAGGAGATTTTGTAACTTCAAGACATTTAAGAGATAGACTTATGAGAGAACTTGAAACAAATGTAAGTTTAAGAGTTAAAGAATTATCCCCTGACTGTTTCGAAGTAAGTGGTAGAGGAGAACTTCACTTATCAATTCTTATAGAGACTATGAGAAGAGAAGGTTATGAGTTCCAAGTTTCAAAGCCAAATGTTATATTCAAAAAAGATGAAGCAGGAAAAACATTAGAGCCAATCGAGTACTTAACAATAGACGTTCCAGAAGAATTTATGGGACCTGTTATGGAAAAGTTAGGACCTAGAAAAGCTGAGATGGTTAATATGACATCAGCTGTTAATGGTTACTCAAGACTTGAATTTAGAATACCAGCAAGAGGATTAATCGGATTTAGAAATGAATTCATGACAGATACTAAAGGTAACGGAATAATGAACCATATATTTGAAGGTTATGATAAATATAAAGGTGATATTCCAGGAAGAAATAGAGGTTCACTAGTAGTATTTGAATCAGGTGAAGCTATAACTTACGGTTTATTTAATGCTCAAGAAAGAGGAACATTATTTATAAACCCAGGTACTCCAGTATATTCTGGTATGGTTTGTGGAGAGTGTTCAAGAGCTGATGATATAGAAGTTAACGTATGTAAGAAAAAACACGTATCAAACTGTAGATCATCAGGAGCTGATGAAGCATTAAGACTTTCACCAGTTAGAGAAATGACATTAGAGCAAAGTCTTGAATTTATTAATTCTGATGAGTTAGTAGAGGTTACTCCTGAAACAGTTAGAATTAGAAAAAAAATGCTAGATTCAGTTGAAAGAAAAAGAGCTATGAGAAATAATAAGTAGTTTATATTTTTATATTTCTGAATTATAATAAAGTAAATAGCCTTTTATAGGCTATTTATTTTTGCATATAAGCATATTTAATGGAGGTTTAGGTATGAGTGGAATCACTTATGATTATATGGAAGAGTACTTAAAAAGTCTTATAAACGACGATAAGGGAATTCTAAAAGAAATAAAAGATTATGGAATAGAAAATTCGGTTCCAATAGTTCAAAAAGAAACAGCAAAATTCTTAGAATTTATGGTTTCTATGAAAAAACCTCTAAAAATATTAGAACTTGGAACAGCAATTGGATATTCTTCGATATTAATGTATCTCTCATCAGGGACAAAGCCTGAGATTACAACTATCGAAAGAGATGATAAGATGATTGCTATTGCAGAAGAGAACATTTCAAAGTATAATCTTAAAGAGAAAATTAATGTTTTAAAAGGTGACTGTTTAGATATATTAGAAAATTTAAATGATGAATATGATTTAATTTTTATGGATGCTGGAAAAGGACATTATAACCATTTTTTACCTCATTGCTTAAGGTTACTTAAAAATGATGGAATAATAATAGCAGATAATGTTTTATTTAGAGGTATGGTAGCATCTGATGAACTTGTAAAAAGACGTAAGATAACAATAGTTAAGAGAATGAGAACTTACTTAGAGATGGTCTCAGAAGATGAAAATCTAATAACAACTGTAATTCCTATGGGAGATGGAATTGCACTTACAAAAAGGAGGTAAGCTCATATGAGAAAGCCTGAAATTTTGGCTCCAGCAGGAAGCCTAGAAAAATTAAAAACAGCTATTGATTTTGGTGCAGATGCTGTTTATCTTGGCGGTAGTAGATTAAACTTAAGAGCTTTTGCTGATAACTTTACTAATGAACAAATAAAAGAAGGCGTTCAGTATGCTCATGAAAGAAATAAAAAGGTTTATGTAGTTTTAAATGTTCTTCCACATAATTCAGATTTATTAGGCTTAGAAGAGTATTTAAAAGAATTAGAGTCATTAGAGGTTGATGCAATTATTGTATCAGATCCGTCAATAATTATTACAGCTAAAGAAGTTGTGCCTAATATGGAAATACATTTAAGTACTCAAGCTAATAATGTAAACTGGAAATCAGCTAAGTTTTGGTATAGTCAAGGGGTTAAAAGAATAGTTTTAGCAAGAGAATTAAATTTCAAAGAAATTGAAGAAATTTCAGAGCATGTACCAGAAGATTGTGATTTAGAGGCTTTTGTCCATGGTTCTATGTGTATGGCATATTCAGGAAGATGTTTAATATCAAACTATTTAACTGGAAGAGATGCTAATAGAGGAGCTTGTGCGCAGGCTTGTAGATATAAATATTATTTAGTAGAAGAGAAAAGACCCAATGAATATTTCCCAATAATAGAAGATGAAAAAGGAACTTACATAATGAACTCAAAAGATTTGTGTATGATAAAACACATACCTGAGCTTGTTAAAAGTGGAATATATTCTTTTAAAATAGAAGGAAGAATGAAAAGCCCCTATTATGTAGCGGCTGTAGTTAAAGCTTACAGACAGGCAATAGATGCTTATTTTGAAAATCCAGAAGGTTATGAGTTTAATCAAAAGTGGATGGATATTTTAATGAAAGTAAGTCATAGAAGTTATCATACAGGGTTTTATTTTGGAAAAGATAGCTCAATGCAAATATACGATACTTCATCATACATAAGAGATTTTGATATTGTTGGAGTAGTTAGAGAGTATAACAAAGAAACTGGTATTGCAACTATAGAACAAAGAAATAGAGTTTTTGAAGGCGATAAGGTAGAGGTTTTAAGTCCTTTAGGAGATGGATTTCAATTTAATCTTTTTGATATGAAAGATACTAAAGGAGAAAAAATAGAGGTGGCTCCAAGAGCTCAGATGATATTTACAGTAAAAGCTGATAAAGAATTAAAAGCAAACGATATGCTAATAAAAAGTAAATAATATATATAGTATTTAATATTTAAGGGAGGCACACTTTGATGAAAAGACCAATATTAATAGGTATAGCAGGTGGAACAGGTTCAGGAAAGAGTACGATTGCTAAGGAGATTTTCAACGAATTTGAAACAGGTTATATTGCAATGGTAGAACAAGATTCTTATTATAAGGATCAAAGCCATTTATCAATGGAGGAGAGAGTTAAAACAAATTACGATCATCCAGATGCATTTGACAATGATTTACTAGTTGAGAATTTAAAATCTCTAATAAACAGAGACGATATAGAAAAGCCAATATATGATTTTGCACAACATACAAGAGTAAAAGAAACTATACATGTTGATGTAAAAGATATAATAATAGTTGAAGGAATATTGGTTTTAGAAGACGAAAGAATAAGGGATTTACTAGATATAAAAATTTATGTAGATACTGATGCTGACGTTAGAATTATAAGAAGACTTATAAGAGATATAAATGAAAGAGGAAGAACAGTAGAATCTGTTATAAACCAATACCTAAGTGTTGTAAGACCAATGCATATGCAATTTGCAGAACCAACAAAAAAATATGCAGATATAATAATACCAGAAGGTGGTCAAAACAAAGTTGCTATAGATATTTTAGTGGCAAAAATAAAACAAATATTAAATCAATAATTTGAATAAAACATCTCTTTTTAGGCTAGAATTTAGCCTAAAAGGAGGTGTTTTTTTGCATAAAAGATTACTAAATTTATGCTCTATAATTATATTTGTTTTTTTATTTTTATGCTATAGAGTATATGTAGTTCAAAAGGATATGAAACTAATGGACTCTTCTCCTAATATTCAAAAAGAAAATATATCAGATATTAATACTTTACTTTTAGATTCTAATGGTAAAGATTTATTAAATTACAAAAAAGAATATTATTTAGTAGTAGATAAAAAACCTTTTAGATTAAATGACCCTACTATGAATTTAGATAATTTATTAGCGTTTAATTATATAATGAGAAATGATAACAAAGATTTTTCATTAGCAAAATTGTTTGAAACAACTAATAAAGAATACATAAAAATTTCAAAAGAAACTTATTATAAACTTCAAGAGCTGCCAGAACTTAAGGGGGTATATACTTTCATTAAGGATGTTATTGAAACAAAAGAAGCTTGGAAAATAGAAAATGTTTTATCAAATTTTCATAATTCAATAGAAAAGGATGGAGAAATAAAGAGAGAATTAAAAATATTAGGAAGTTTAGAAAGAACTCTTTATGATTATACTAAAGAAAATCAAAGCGCAAAAGAAGAATTTATTTTAGAAAGAGATGCTGTATATGCCTCAAATAGTTATGATGTATCAAAAAATAATGTTAATATAAAAACTACATTAGATAGTTCTTGGCAGGAAAAGATAAGGGAAATTTTGAATAATGGCAAATATTCAGAATTAAGTAACGTAGGCGTTGTAATTATTGAGTCAGATACCGGAAAAATAAAAGCTTTAGCTCAAAAGAATGAAATAGAACCTAATGTAATACTTGGAGGTACTTATGGATACGAACCAGGATCTATTTTTAAGTTGTTAACTGAAGAAATAGCTTTAGAAAAAGGTATAGTTAAGGAAAATGGAAAAATAAGCTGTTTAGGAGAATATTGCAATAGAAATGGAAAACCATATGCTCATGGAGCTATAGATATGCAGACAGCTTTAAAAGTATCTTGTAATGAATTTTTTCAAAAAATAGGTTTAGAAGCTACTTATAATAATTTATATGAGTTTGCAAAAAACCAAGGGTTATTTAGTAAGGTTTTAAACTTAGAAAGTGAGAGAATTGGAGAAGCAGACAAAAATGGTGGAGTTACTAATTTTGCAATAGGACAGTCTTTTGTAACAACTCCTCTTCAGATGGCAGGTATAGTAGGACCTATAGTTAATAAAGGGAAATATATAAAACCATATATTATAGATTCTTTAGTAGATCAAAAAGGAAATACAGTTAAGGTTTTTAATAGTGAAGAAACAAAAAAAGTAATAAGTGAAACGACTGCTTCAAAAGTAAAGAGGGATATGAAATCTGTTGTTGATGATGGAAGTGGATATAATGCTAAAATAGAAGGAATTGATATTGGTGGAAAGACAGGGACTGCTAATGGAATAGATGATGATTATGGAAGTTTTTTAGGATACTTTAATATTGGAGATAAATATTATAGTATGAATGTATTTGTTCCAGGAATATCAGGAAAAAACAAAAATGGAGAGGAATTAGTCGGAGGAAATACAGCTGCACCTATATTTAAGGACGTAATACTTGCATTATCAAAAAAATAATTAAGAATTGTTCAGTTTTTAAATTATCAATCATATTATAGTAGTAAGCAATTGTAGGAGGAGCAGCTATTGTTTTTACTCAACTATTTTGCAGGATTGATTGGTAATATAGTATTTCTTTCAGGATATGTAACTGGAAGCAGTACATTTCCTAAACCTTTAGAAGAGAAAGAAGAAGAGATTTACATTGAAAGATTAAAAAAAGGTGACTTAGAAGCTAAAAATATTTTGGTTGAAAGAAATTTAAGACTAGTTGCACATATAGTTAAAAAATATTCGTATCAAAATAATAAAGATGTAGATGATTTAATTTCAATAGGAACTGTAGGTTTAATAAAAGCAATAGATTCTTATAATACTGATAAAGGAACAAGACTTGCAACTTATGCAGCTAGATGTATAGAAAACGAAATTCTTATGCTTTTTAGGAACAATAAAAAAACCAAAGGCGAAGTATTTTTACAAGATCCTATTGGCGTTGATAAAGAAGGAAATGAAATTTGCTTAATTGATGTTTTAAGTAGTGAAAATGATTCTGTATTAGAGACTGTTGAAAGCAACTTACAAATTAAACAATTATACACTAAGATTAACTCAGCATTAACGAAAAGAGAAAGAGAAATTTTAGAAATGAGATATGGATTAATTGATGGTAACATAAAAACACAACGAGAAATTGCAATTTTATTAGGAATTTCAAGAAGTTATGTTTCAAGAATAGAAAAGAAAGCTTTAAAAAAGCTTTATAAAGAATTGAACATAAAAAGATAGAAATTTATTTTGAGCTAAATTTCTCCTATAATAAATAAGAGAAATTTAGCTAATTTTATAATCAAGAGAGGATTATTTTTATGAAAGTAGTTGGACTGTTAGGAGAAAATATAAATTATTCTAAATCTCCAGAATTACATAATACATATTATAAAGAAAATAATATAGATTTGTTTTATAAATTATTTGATGTGAAAAAACAAGATTTACCTTATTTTATGGATGGAATAAGTAATAATATTATTGGATTCAACATAACAATACCTTATAAAGAAAGTATAAAAGAATATTTGTATAAGCTAGAATATCCAGCAAATAAAATAGGGGCAGTAAATACCGTTATTAACAATGAAGGTGCTTTAATAGGATATAATACTGATTATTTTGGCTTTATAAAGAGTTTAGAAATAAATAAAATAAATGTAAAACATAAAAATATTTTAATATTAGGAAGTGGTGGAGCAGCAAAGGCTGTTTATTATGCTCTAAAAGATTTAAGGGTTAAGGAAATAGATATTGCTTGTAGAAATCTTGAAAAGTGCAAAATTAATTTTAAGTATGTAAACAATATTTATGATATTAATAGAATAAATGATATAAGCAATTATTATATGGTTGTTAACGCTACTCCTTTAGGAAATGTAAAAAATAATATAATGCCTATAAAGATAAAAGAGTATAAAAAAGACACCATATTTTATGACTTAAATTATATACCTAAAAAAAGTTTATTTTTAGAAAAAGGACAAGAGTTAGGTTTTAAAATAATAAATGGAGAAGAAATGTTATATTATCAAGCCATGAAGGCGATAAATCTTTGGAAGGAAATTATATGAATAAATTACATGAACTGCTCTATAAAGCTATTGAACTTGATGCGTCAGATATCCATTTAATAGTTAATAATTTTCCAATAGCAAGAGTAAATGGAAGACTTATTCACTTGTCAAAGGTGAAGCTTAATAAAGAAGATACATATTATTATTCAAAAGAAATTCTAAAATATAAATATGAAGACTATAATTTTGTAGGAGAAATAGATTGCTCTTATTCCATAGATAATATAGGACGGTTTCGTGTAAATGTATTTAAACAATGTGAGCAAGATTCTTTAGCAATTAGAATTATAAAATATAAGATACCTACATTACAAGAATTAAATTTTCCAAAAGCAATAAAAGAATTTTGTAATGAAAAAAGAGGATTGATATTGGTTACAGGTCCTACAGGAAGCGGAAAAAGTACAACAGTTGCTTCAATTATAAATGAAATAAATGAAAATAAAGACTTACACATATTAACTTTAGAGGAACCTATAGAATTTTTGCACGAATCTAAAAAATCAATAATAAATCAAAGAGAAGTAGGTAAAGATAGCAAAAGTTATAGCACAGCTTTAAAGGCCGCTTTAAGAGAAGATCCAGATGTTATATTCATTGGAGAAATGAGAGATATAGAAACTATATCAATAGCTATAAGAGCAGCTGAAACAGGGCATTTAGTTTTATCTACTTTACATACATTAGGTGCAGATGCAACAATTGATAGAATAGTAGATGTATTTCCAGCTAATCAGCAACAACAAATAAAAACTCAATTATCATTTATACTAAAAGGGATTATAAGTCAACAACTTGTAGAGAAACTAGATGGTAAAAGAACAGTAGCCTTAGAAATCATGAAGTCTACTCCAGCTATATCAAATTTAATTAGAGAAGGAAAAAACCATCAAATAAAATCTCTTATGCAAACAGGCGCTAGATATGGTATGGAAACAATGGATAATTGTTTAATGAAATTATATAAAAACTCTTTAATAAATTTTGAAAGTGCACTAGATTATGCTATAGATAAAGAATTTTTAAAGAATACTATTTAGCTTTATTAAAAAGTATTAATATAGTTTTAAACTTCATTTATTTATCGTAACATTAAGATATGAATTTAACATTTAAAAGCAAATAAGTATTAAAAATTTTAAAAGTGTAAAAACTTTAATTTATTTAATTATATAGTAATACTTGGTGAATTGTGCTACAATAACTATGGTTAAAACTAGGAATTTTACAATTGCTAAGATAGGTATGTTGTTATTAATTTTATTTTAATTTATCTATGTGATGTTTATTTTAGTTTTAGATAAAGAATTGGATTTTAAATCATTTAATATTACCTGTGTTTTAAGTAACTTGGTTATTTATATACAATTTATGTTAAAGAAAAACGATAAAGAATGGTGTTGACCATTCGTACTAAAAAAGTCAAAATAAATGATTTAGAAAAAGTAAATTAAATTATAACGAAAAATCCAATTTTCTAATTTTAAAATTAATTAAAAAATTGGATTTTTTAAATTCATTAATAATAGAAATTAATATATGTTCTAAGAATAATTTTACATATAAAATAATAAAGGCTATTTATTAAGTATTAATTTTAAATTATATAAGGTTTTCAAATTAAGAATTAAGTTATGCAATAGTATATTTATTATAACTACAATGTAATTTAAATGAATAAGTTAAGTGTTCACCTAAAAACCTTATAGAATGTATATAGTTTTATAAATAAAAAGGAAATATTAAATTTTTGTTGAATATATAAATGTATTATAATAGGTACAGCAAGGAGGGAATACAAAAGTTAAATGCAAAGATATATAGCTGGAATAGATATTGGAAGTAATAATATTTGTGCTACTTTAGCATATTTTGATTGTGATGAATTTAGTATAATTCATAGCGTATCTGTTAAATCTCAAGGTATAGAAAAAGGAAAAATTGTAGATATAAACTTAGTTGCTCAAGCTATAATTCAATGCTGTGAAAGACTTAATAGTGCAACTAATATTCCGATGACTGACTATTATGTTGGAATTAGCAGTTTAGAATGTAGATGTGAAAAAACAGTAGGATCATCATATTTAATGGATGATACAAACATTATAAATAATAAGTATATAGATGAAGCTATAGATAATATGAAAGAAATAACTTTAAATCCTGACGAAGATATATTTGATATATCTGTAGAATCATTTATAATAGATGGAGAAATAAATTGTAATAATCCTATTAATAAAAAGGGCAAAATGTTAGAAGCAAATGGAGTAGCTTTAATATGCAAAAAAGAAATAATTCATAGTTATAAAAATGCCTTATCTTTATGTAAGATTAATATTTTGGGTTTTTTCTCAAATGTAAATTCTTTAAGGAAAATTTTATTAAATGAAAAAACATTAGACGAAAATGTTTTAATTTTAGATATAGGTGCTCAATGTATAGACATAGCTTTTTATAAAAAAAATTCTTTGAAATATTTGTCTTACATAGCAATAGGTGGTAGTAATATTACAAAAGATATAGCTGTTTGCGCTGGAATTTCTTTAGAAGATGCCGAGAGAACAAAAATAAGATATAGTGCTGATTATAGGACAAAATTTAAACAGGAATTTATAGAAGGCTTAAAAGCTGGTAGTAAAGAACTTGATAATGAATTATTTTATAAGATAGTTAATGCTCGTATAGATGAAATTATAAAATTAGCGTGTAAAGACATTTATAATGCAGGTTATTTTGGATCTATAGATCAAGTATATTTAATAGGTGAAGGATTGAGTAATTTTGAGGGAATTAGACATTTAGTTGAGGATATATTTAACAAAAAGATTTTTATAGTGACAAAAAACCAATTGGGAATACAAATTTCTTCTATAATAAATTCAATTGGTATTGTTAAAGATGCCTATGATAGGTTAAAATTAGATATGAATAATAGCAAAACCGAAAGTGATTATTGTGACAAACAAGAAGATGATGTTTTTCAATTGAAAAATAAAGTTCAAGAGAAAGATAATAGCAAGAAATCATGGATAAAAAGACTTATTGATGACATTTTCTAAAGGAGGAATTATTTTGTTAGATTTTGATGTAGATATGCAAGAATTTGCTAATATAAAAGTAATTGGATGTGGTGGCGGTGGTAGCAACGCTGTTAACAGAATGATAATTGAAGGACTTAAAAATGTTGAATTTATAGCTATAAACACAGATAAACAAGCACTTCTTTTATCTCATGCTACTCAAAAAATTCAAATAGGGGATAAGCTAACTAAAGGGCTTGGTGCTGGTGCTAATCCTGAGATTGGTAAGAAAGCTGCAGAAGAGAGTAAAGATGAAATTTCAGAAGCTATAAATGGTGCTGATATGGTATTCATTACTGCTGGAATGGGTGGTGGAACTGGAACCGGTGCTGCACCTGTTGTTGCTGAAATAGCTAAGTCATTAGGAATATTAACAGTTGGTGTTGTAACAAAGCCGTTCCCATTTGAAGGTAGAAGAAGAATGAAACATGCTGAAATGGGAATAGAAAACTTAAAGCAAAGAGTAGATACTTTAGTTACTATACCAAACGAAAGACTATTGACAATGGTTGATAAAAAGACAACATTATTAGAATCGTTTAAACTTGCTGATGATGTTTTAAGACAAGGTGTACAAGGTATATCAGACCTTATAACAATTCCGGGTCTTGTTAACTTAGACTTTGCAGACGTAAGAGCTGTAATGGTAGATAAAGGCCTTGCTCATATGGGTGTTGGTTATGGTGCAGGAGAGACAAGAGCTCAAGATGCTGCAAAACAAGCCATTTCATCACCATTACTTGAAACTTCAATAGTTGGAGCTACAGGAGTTTTATTAAACGTTACTGGAGGAGCTGACCTTGGACTTCTTGAAATAAATGAAGCAGCAGAAATAGTTCAAGAAGCAGCAGATCCAGATGCTAACATAATATTTGGAGCTGTAATTGATGAAACTTTAAAAGATGAAATAAGAATTACAGTTATTGCAACTGGCTTTGAAAAAAGTGCAAGAGAAATGAACGGAGGACAATCTGCTGAAGAAAAGACTTCAGAAACTTTAATGAGCGCAAGTGAAAAAGAAGTAGCAACAAGCTCCCAAAGTTTAGAAGATGAACTTGATATTCCTGCTTTTTTAAGAAGACAAAAAAGATAATAAATACGTATTAAATGCTATGCGAATAACTTAGATGTTATTCGCATAGCATTTTCTTTTATTTATTTGAAATATTATACAATTTTTTATATTTTCTTTGATTTTACTGTAAAAAATAAGAAAATAAAAAAATCACAAAGTGAATACAAAATGACAAAATTTTATAGGAAATAGTTTTATAATGATTTTAAGGAGTGAACAGTATGGATGTTTATATAGATTTGTTACTTCTAGAAAATTTTATAGTAAACTCTTTCTTAGCATTGATTTTAAATCAAATACTAAAAGAAAAAATTATATACAAGCGAATAATCTTATCAGGATTAGTAGGAGCGTTATATACAATAGTTATGGTTTTACCTATTTTGAAACCATTTGCAAGTTTTCCAGTTAAAATTCTAGTAACATTTTTAGTTGTTTATATTGCAACTAATAAAAAAGATTTTTTTAATTTATTAAAAGGAACAATAACATTTTTACTATTATCAATATTATTAAGTGGATTTTGCTTAATGTTCGCTATTTATCAAAATGGGTTTGTAATAGGAGAAGGATTTAGTATAAATAATCTATCGTTTAAGTTTATCATTTTATCTTTGATGATAATTTATATAATTTTATTTAGAATTATTGCTTTCATAAAAGATAAAATTATATTCTCAAAACTTATTTATGACTTAATAATAATGCATGGTGGAATAGAAATTAAAATTAAGGCTTTTCTAGATACAGGAAATGAACTTACAGAACCTGCAACTTGTTTGCCAGTTATTTTAGTTGAAAGAAAATATTTTAAAGAACTAGTTTTATCAGAAAAAAATAAATATAAGATACCATATCAAGCTATTAATGGTCATAAAGGACTATTAGATGGGTTTGAACCAGATCAATTATATTTAAGTATTGATGATAAAGAAGAATTTTCAAATAAAAAAGCTATTATATGTTTATGCGATGAAAAGCTAAGCAGAACTGAAGAGTTTGGAGCATTATTGTCTAGAGGAATATTATAAGGGGGATAATAAATAAATGAAGAAAATATCTATTTTGGTAAATGATATACTTTCTAAATTTAAATGCTTGTTTAAAACAATACATTATGTAGGGGGAAATGATGCACTTCCACCACCACTTAGTAAGGAAGAAGAAGATAAATTAGTTTTAGATTTAGTAACTGGAAGTAAAGCTACAAGGAGTGTTTTAATTGAAAGAAATTTAAGGCTTGTGGTTTATATAGCGAGAAAATTTGAAAATACAGGTGTTGGAGTAGAGGATTTAATTTCAGTTGGAACTATTGGACTTATAAAAGCTGTAAACACATTTAATCCAGAAAAGAAAATAAAACTTGCAACATATGCATCAAGGTGTATAGAAAATGAAATACTTATGTATTTAAGAAGAAATAGTAAGGTAAAAGCTGAAATTTCTTTTTATGAACCATTAAACATAGATTGGGATGGAAATGAACTTTTGCTTTCAGATATATTAGGAACAGATAATGATATTGTATATGATTTGATTGAAGATGAAGTTGATAAGCAATTATTATTTGTCGCTATGACTAATCTAAGTGAAAGAGAAAAAGAAATAGTAAAACTTAGATTTGGATTATTTGGAACAAGGGAAAAGACTCAAAAAGAAGTAGCAGATATGCTAGGTATTTCTCAGTCATATATTTCAAGATTAGAGAAAAAAATAATCAAAAGATTAAAAAAAGAAATAAACAAAATGGTATAAATTATTTAGTATAAAATTACTCCTTTAAGGTAAGAATACTAATGCAGTAAGTCATACTTTAAAGGGGTTGAAATTCGTGATTATTAACAAAGTTGAAATCTGTGGTGTAAATACATCAAAACTCCCAATCCTAAAAGAAAAAGAAATGAAAGAACTCCTAATAAGAATGAAAAGTGGAGATAATAGTTCAAGAGAAGTTTTTATAAGAAGCAATTTAAGATTAGTATTAAGTGTGATTCAAAGGTTTAACAATAGAGGAGAAAACGTAGATGATCTTTTTCAAGTTGGATGCATAGGACTTATGAAGTCTATTGATAATTTTGATTTATCTCAAAATGTTAGGTTTTCAACTTATGCAGTGCCTATGATAATAGGAGAGATAAGAAGATACTTAAGAGATAATAATTCAATAAGAGTAAGTAGATCTCTTAGAGATATTGCTTATAGGGCTTTATTGGTAAGGGATAAATTAATAGGTAATAATAATAAAGAGCCTACAGTATCTCAAATAGCTAAAGAATTAGAGTTGCCTAGAGAAGAGGTAGTTTTTGCATTGGATGCAATTCAAGATCCAGTATCATTATTTGAACCAATATATCATGATGGTGGCGATGCAATATATGTAATGGATCAAATATCTGATACTAAAAATCAAGATGAAAATTGGCTTGAAAACATTTCTATAAAAGAAGCAATGAAAAAGTTAAATAAGAGAGAAAAACTAATACTTACTCTAAGATTTTTTAATGGAAGAACTCAAATGGAAGTAGCTGATGAAATAGGAATTTCTCAAGCACAAGTATCTAGGTTAGAAAAAACTGCTTTAAAACACATGAGAAAATACATATAGAGCTCTTTAGGGGCTCTGTTTTTTTATGTTTAAATTATAATTTTTAAGATTACTTTAATGAAGAAAGCAAATACTTATAGTAATTAGAATATAATTATATGAATAAGTTTATATAAAAAATTATTATTTATATTTTGGGGGAGTGGGGATATGGAAACTACTATGTATTCAATAAATAATTTAAAGAGTATGGAAATAATAGATATTAAATTAGGTGTAAAGCTTGGTTTTGCAAAAGATATAAAAATAAACTGTGATGAAAATAGGATAGAGTCTATATTAATACCTATGCAAAAGAGTAGTTTTTTTGGTAAAATGGAACTAATAGAAATTCCATGGGAAGATATAATAAAAATTGGTTTAGATGTTGTTTTAGTAGATACCAAAGGGAAATTAGAAAATGATATATAGAAAAACATTAAAAAAATGTGTATAATTAAAATGTACACTTTAATGGAGGGGCGTGAAACGTTTGAGATGTCCATACTGTGCCTATGAAGAAAGCAAAGTAGTAGATTCAAGATCAACGGATGATTATGCTGCAATAAGAAGAAGACGAGAATGTTTAGGGTGTGGAAAAAGATATACCACATATGAAAAGGTGGAAGACATTCCAATACTTGTAGTAAAAAAAGATTCAACAAGAGAGAATTTTAATAAAGGAAAAATAATAAATGGAATTATAATAGCTTGTCAAAAAAGACCTGTTTCAAGGAAACAGATTGAAGATATAGCTGATGATATAGAAAAAAAGATAAGCAATAAAATGTTAACTGAAGTAAAATCAGATTACATAGGAGAAATGGTAATGCAAAGATTAAAATCAATAGATGAAGTTTCTTATGTGAGATTTGCTTCTGTTTATAGACAGTTTACGGATATAAATACATTTATGGAAGAAATAAAAAGCTTAATGAACGTAAAAGAAAAATAAGCAGATTTTAAATCTGCTTATTTTTATATTAGAAAATCTAATTTTATAAAGAATAGGTGATTTTATGAGTAATAAAACTGTAAATTTAAAAAATATAAATGCTATAGTTGTTAAAGATGAAAATATAAATATGTATTTTTCTACAGCTGAAAATAAAGCTGATTTTAGAAGAACTTCTGAAAACTTTAGGGAGAATATAAACACTTTAAAAAATATATTGGAATTGAAAAATTTTTATTATTTAAACCAAACTCATAGCGATATTATTATAGAAGCAACTGACAAAAACATAAACAGTAATTTAGGAGAGGGAGATGCATTAATAACAGAAGATAAAAATATAGCTATAAGTGTATTTACTGCAGATTGTGTTCCTATTGTTATGTACGATAAAAACTTAAATTTATTAGCAGCTATACATAGTGGTTGGAAAGGAACTTTTAATGAAATTTCTTTAAAGGCTTTAAACAAATTTATAGAAAAGGGTTCTAAAGTAGAGAATATTAAAGTTTATATTGGGCCACACATATGTGAAAGTTGTTATGAAGTAAGTGAAGAATTAATAGAAAAATTTAAAGAAAAAGAAGTTTATAAAAATGCAAATATAAGTAATGGTAGATATTTATCTTTAGAAAAATGTATAAAAGAAAGTTTAAATAAAGCTGGAGTACCGTCTAAAAATATAAAGTCTTTAAACTTATGTACTTATTGTGAAAAAAATATTAAACTTCATTCTTTTAGAAAAGATAGGGATAACTCTGGAAGATTACTTTCATTTATATTTATTAAATAAAGAGGGCTAAACTTATGTATAATGAAAAAATATTAGTCGTTGATGATGAACAAAATATTATAGAACTTATTAAATTTAATTTAAAAAATATAGGATATAGTATTATAACAGCTAATAACGGAATAGATGCCTTTGAATTAGCGAAAATAGAAAAACCAAATTTAATACTATTAGATTTAATGCTTCCTAAACTAAATGGTTTTGAAGTTTGCAAAAAAATTAGAAAAGATGAAAATATAAATCTTATACCTATTATAATGATAACTGCTAAGAATGAAGAGAACGATAAAATTTTAGGATTGGAAATAGGGGCAGATGATTATATAACAAAGCCTTTTTCTATAAAAGAACTAATTGCAAGAGTTAATGCTATTTTAAGAAGGTCATCGAGAGAAATTATTAAAGATAAAAATTTTTATTCTATAGGAAACTTACAAATAAATTTTAAGAAATATGAGGTTTTGAAAAATTCTCAAAAAATAGATTTAACATTAAAAGAATTTGAATTATTAGAAATGCTTATAAAAGCTAGAGGAAATGTGTTAACAAGAGAATTTTTATTAGAAAAAATATGGGGATACGAATATATAGGAGAAACTAGAACAGTTGATGTACATATAAGACATTTAAGGAAAAAGATTGAAGATAATGATAAAAATCCAATATATATACAGACTATAAGAGGTATTGGATATAAGTTTTTTTTTAGAGAATAAACATGAGAAGAAAAATAATGCTATTTTTTATAGTCACAATAGTATTTTCTCTTATTATGTTAACGGTATCTTTTATAACTCTATCTAATTATCAAAATATAGATAATGCTAAAAATAATTTAACTTATTATAATAATTTTATTTCAATTGCATTAATGGATAATAATAATTTATATAAAGACATAGAAACTTTAGATAGTTTAAAGGGAATAAATAAAGGGGTAAGATTTACTCTTATAAATCCAAAAGGACAAGATGTGTATGACAGTGATTTAAAGGATGAAGAAATTAGTCATAGAGAAGAAGTTGAAAAAGCTTTAAAAGAGGGAGAAAGTAGTTTTGTTAGGTATAGTAAACCTCTAAATAAAAATATGGTTTATTGTGCTAAGAAACTTAAAAATGGATATGTAATAAGAACTGGCATTCAATTAGATAAATTAAATGTCTTTAAAATTCAAAAGATAGAAATATATATAATAACATTAATGTTGATTTTAATATTAGCAATTATTATTTCTCAAAAGTTAACAAAAATAATAGTTAATCCGCTCAAAGAATTAGAGGTTATTACGTTTAAAATAGCAAAAGGAGAATTAGGGAAAAGAGTTAAAGTTATTAGTAATGATGAAATAGGATCATTATCTAAAACTTTTAATAATATGGCAGATCAATTAGAAAATTCTATGGAAAAGCTTATAGATAAACAAAATAGATTAAGTGCTATTTTAAGAAGTATGGACAGTGGGGTTATTGTAATAGATAATTCTCATAAAATTTTAATGATTAATCCTTATGCTAAAAACATATTTGGCATAGAAGAGGATGTATTAGGAAAAGAAATAAATGAGGGAGTAAAAAATTTAGATTTTGATAATATTTTTGATAATTTATATGAATATAAAGAGCTAAAAATAGATATTCCTAAAAAGAGAGAGCTTAGAGTTAAGACAACGGAAATAATAAATCAAGGGGAACATATAGGAGATGTTGCAGTAATTCAAGATATTACAGATATTAGAGAGTTAGAAAACATACGATCCCAGTTTGTTGCAAATGTTTCTCATGAATTAAAAACACCTCTTACCTCAATAAAAGGCTTTGCCGAAACTTTAAGATTTGTTGAAGATGAAGAAAATAAAAATAAATTTTTAGATATAATTGATGAGGAAGTTGAAAGATTAACAAGATTAATAAATGATATTTTAACTTTATCTAATATAGAACAAAATAAAGATGAAAATAAGGATATATTTAATCCAAATGAAATAATAGAAAAGGCGCTATCTATTATAGAGATTGAGGCTAAAAGAAAAAATATAAATTTAACAAAAGATTTAAAAGGAAATCATTGCTTGTTTGGAAATAGTGATAGATTCAAACAAATGATAATAAATTTATTAGAAAATTCTATAAAATATTCTGAAGAAAATTGCTATGTAAAAATATATACAAGGGATATTAAAGATGAAATAGAAATAAAAATAGAAGACAATGGTATCGGAATTCCTAAAAAAGATATTCCAAGGTTGTTTGAACGATTTTATAGAGTGGATAAAGCAAGGTCAAGGGAAAGTGGAGGAACTGGACTTGGACTTGCTATAGTAAAGCATATAGCAAAAAGTTTTAACGGTAAAATAAAAGTAGAAAGTATTGTAGGAAAAGGAACTACTTTTAAAATAAAAATTAAATATAAAAAATTATAATATGAATTAAAAGCATCTTATATAAGGTAGAAAATAAAAAATCTACTTTATTAAGATGCTTTTTTATAAAATTTTATAAATGAATAAATAGTTATTTGTTTTGAGAATACTAAATCTAAATTAAGTTTGCCATGTGGAGGATTTTCTATGAAAAATAAAACCGTAAAAGGCGTATTATTTTCATTAATATTAATTATAGGGATATTAGTTGGATGTAACACACCTAAAAATAATGAAAAAGAAAGTATGGTAGGGTATATAACTCTCTCAGGTTCTACAGCTATTCAACCTTTAGCTGAGAAATCAGCAGAAAAATTTAAGGTAAAATATCCAAAGTCAAATGTTATGGTTCAAGGCGGTGGATCTGGAACAGGGTTAACACAAGTGCTTCAAGGAAATGTTGATATTGGAAATTCTGATATAGATGCTAATAAAAAATTAAGCGAAGAGCAAGCAATACAATTAGTTGATAATAAAGTTGCAGTAGAAGGTTTTGCTATTATAACTAGCAAGGATGTAAGTGTAAAATCTTTAACTAAAAAAGAATTAATTCAAATTTTTTCTGGAGCAAAGACTAATTGGAAAGAATTTGGAGGGGAAGATAAAAAAATAATAGTAGTGCATAGACCAGCATCTTCTGGAACGAGAAATGCTTTTGTAGACAAAATATTAGATGGAAGAAAACAATTGGAAAATGATAAGTTTGGAATAGTTCAGGATTCTAATGGTAATGTTAAAACAACTTTAGAAACAACTAAAGGGGCTATAAGTTATATTGGATTAAGCTATATTAAGGATGAGAAATCAAAAGAATTAATAAGTGTTTTAAATATAGATAATATAGAGCCTAATTCCGAGAATATAGCTAATGGTTTATATCCTTTTTGGTCTTTTGCACATATGTATACAAAGGGAGAAGGAAATGAGTTAACTAAAGAATTTATTAAATACATTGTAAGTGAAGAAAACAAAGAAGTAATAAAAAGTTTAGGATTTATTCCAACTAGCGATATAAAAATAGAATAATTTATGAATACATAATTTAAAAAGGTGACTTATGAATATTAAAACAAGCTATAACAAATTTAAAAATGAGTATTTAGGAAGAGGTTTTTCTTTTTTTTGTGGAATTTTAATAGTTACATTAACTATATCTATAATTTTATTTTTATTTATAAAAGGAGTAAGTACGTTTAAAACAGGATATAGCTTAAAGGACTTTTTGTTTAGTAATAATTGGAATCCAGAGGGAGATGTAAAAAGTTTTGGAGCGGGTATTTTTATATTAGGATCGACTTTAGTTTCTTTTGGAGCAGTGTTACTTAGTTCGCCCATTGCATTAGCATTAGCAATTTTTATAAATTTAATATCTCCAAAGTTTGGTAAAAAAGTTATTCAACCAGCATTAGAAATTTTTGTAGGTATTCCATCTGTTGTATATGGATGGATTGGAGTATCACTTCTGGTCCCTTTTATAAGAAAAAATTTAGGTGGAGTAGGATTTAGTGTTTTAGTAGCTATTTTGGTTTTGAGTGTAATGATACTTCCAACTATAGCAACAATATCGTCAGATGCTATAAAGGCACTATCAAAAGACTATGTGGAAGCTTCCTATGGACTTGGCGCTACAAGATGGCAAACTATTTATAAAGTAATAATACCTGCTGCAAAAAGTGGAATACTAACAGCTATTGTTTTAGGAATTGCAAGAGCTTTCGGAGAAGCTTTAGCAGTTCAGATGGTAATAGGGAATACTATTAATATTGCAAAAAGTTTAATATCACCAACTACTACATTAACAAGTATATTAACTATGGATATGGCTAATACTGTTTTTGGCTCAGAGTGGAATAATGCACTTTGGTCATTAGCATTAATTTTGTTAATAATATCTTTTATATTTATTTTATTAATAAGGAAAATTGGAAGTAGAGGTGAAGTTTAATGAAAGCTAAAACTAATGATAAAATAGCCACAGGAATTATTTATGGAGTAGTAGGTTTTATATTTTTATTATTAATATTTTTTATTACATACATACTTTATAAGGGCAGAGATTCTTTAAATTTGAGTTTTATACTTGGAAAAAATAAAACTATTGAGGCTGGCGGTGGAATAGGACCACAAGTTTTTAATTCCTTTTACATATTAGTAATAGCTCTAATAATAACAATTCCTTTAGGAATAGGTGGAGGTATATATTTATCAGAGTATGCTGGTAATGGAAAAATATTAGGCTTTATAAGGTTATGTATAGAAACTTTAGCATCCCTACCTTCTATAGTAGTTGGGTTATTCGGGCTTTTAGTTTTTGTAACTTTATTAGGATGGAAGTATTCTATATTAGCAGGAGCTTTATCTGTAAGTATTTTAAGCCTTCCTGCTATGACTAGAGTTTCTGAAATGGCAATAAGTAATGCATCTAAAAAAGTAAAAGAAGCTAGTTTAGGACTTGGAGCAACTAGGTGGCAAACTATAGTTAAATTAACTCTACCGTCAGCTATGCCAGAAATTTTAACAGGAATAATATTGTCTGGAGGAAGAATTTTTGGAGAAGCAGCAGTATTTTTATATACTGCTGGAATGAGTGCACCCCTTTTTGAATTTAGTAGGGTGAATTTATTTTCAGCTACTCCTGCAGGAAAGCTATCAGCATTTAACTTATTTAGGCCTGCAGAAACTTTATCTGTATACATATGGAAGCTAAATTCAGAGGGAATGGTGCAGGATGCAAGTAAGATAGCAAATGGTGCTTCTGCTATTTTAATAATAATGATTTTAATATTTAACTTTGGCGCACGGTTTTTAGGAAATAAATTATATAAATCTTATACTGGAAAGTAGGAAAAAAGATGGCTATCATAGAAAGTAAAAATTTAAATTTATATTATGGTACATCTCATGCATTAAAAGATGTAAATATGAATATACAAAAAAATAAAGTAACAGCCCTTATAGGACCATCAGGATGTGGAAAATCAACATTTTTAAGAACTTTAAATAGAATGAATGATTTAATAGACATAGTTAAAATTAACGGTAGAGTTTTATTTGAAGGAAAAAATATATATGAAGATTATGATGAAATAGAGCTTAGAAAAAGAGTTGGAATGGTGTTTCAAAAACCAAATCCTTTTCCAATGTCTATATATGAAAATATAGCATATGGCCCTAGAATACATGGGATAAAAAGTAAAGGAGTATTAGATGATATAGTTGAAAAAAGTTTAAAAGGAGCAGCACTTTGGGACGAAGTGAAAAATAGATTAAAAAAAAGTGGAACGGGGCTATCTGGAGGACAACAACAAAGATTATGTATAGCTAGAACACTTGCAGTAGAACCAGAAGTTTTGCTTATGGATGAGCCAACATCTGCACTAGATCCAATTTCTACAAATAAAGTTGAGGAACTTATGGATGAATTAAAACTTAAGTATACAGTAGTTATAGTAACTCATAATATGCAACAAGCAGGTAGGATTGCGGATAATACAGCCTTCTTTTTTAATGGGGAAGTAATAGAGTACGGAAAGACAGAAGATATATTTTATAAACCAAAAGATAAAAGAACAGAGGATTATATAACAGGAAGATTCGGTTAGAGAAGAGGTGAAATTTTGACTAGAGCATCTTTTGATATAGGACTTAAAAAACTCCATGAAGATATACTTAAAATGAGTAGTATTACAGCAAAACAAATAAATGAAGCAGTAAATTCATTAAATGTTAGAGATTTAAAATTAGCTAAGGATGTTATAAAGCAAGATGATATAATAGATAACATGCAAAAAGAAATTGAAGAAAAATGTATAAAGCTTATAGCTATGGAACAACCCTTAGCTAAAGATTTAAGAGAGATATTTACTACTATAAAGATAGTTACAGACCTAGAAAGAATAGCAGACCATGCAGTAGATATTTCGAAAGTAGCTTTATATATAAATGAAAATAAGCATAAGGTCAATTTAAATGACATATTAAAAATGTCAAAAATAGTTCAAGAAATGATAGCTTTATCTATAGAAGCCTATGTAGATTGGGATGTAGAAAAAGCTTATGATATCTGTAAAATTGACGATGAAGTTGACAGCATTTATAAGGAAGTATTTAAAAGTTTGTTAGAATATATGGCAAAAGAGCCTAGAGATGTAACAGAAACTAGTCAAATATTATTTGTATCTAAACATTTAGAGAGAATAGGTGATTATGTTACTAACATTTGTGAATGGACTATATATTTAATTACAGGAAAATTTGTAGATCTAAATGATTAATAAATTTAAAATAAAATGACTAGAGGATTGGTTAATCTTTTAGTCATTTTATTTTAAAAATAGATTTTAGAAAATAACTATTAAAGGAAGGTAAATACTATAATTATTGACTATAAAACTTAATTAATGTAATATATCATAATGAGTATTGTTTCAAAAATAGGAGTTGGGAAAATGAAAAATAAGATATGCAAAATAATTCCTGGTGGAATAGCAGATGAATTAGGATTTGAAATAGGAGATATCTTATTATCCATTAATGGGACAGAAATAAAAGATATAATCGACTATAGATTTTTACTTGCAGATGAATATATAGAAGTAGAAATACAAAAACCTAATGAAGAGATTTGGGAATATGAAATAGAAAAGGATTATAGCGAAGATTTAGGTATAGAGTTTGAACAATCTATTATGGATAAAGCTAAAAGCTGTAGCAATAAATGTGTATTTTGTTTCATAGACCAATTACCGAAGGGAATGAGAGATACCCTATATTTTAAAGACGATGATTCGAGATTATCTTTTTTGCAAGGTAACTTTGTTACATTAACTAATATGAAAGATGATGATATTGATAGAATTATAAGATATAGAATAAGTCCAATAAACGTATCAGTACATACTACTAATCCAGAACTTAGAGCTAAAATGCTAAACAATAGATTTGCAGGTAATGTATATGAAAGACTTAAACGTCTAGCTGATGCAGGAATTACTATAAATGCTCAGATAGTTGTAGTTCCAGGTCTTAATAATGATAAGGAACTTGAAAAAACTATTGAAGACTTATACAAGTTATACCCATCAATACAGAATGTAGCTGCAGTTCCAATTGGAGTTACAAAGTTTAGAGAAGGGCTTTTTAAAGTAAACATTTATGATAAAGAATTAGCTTTAAATGAAATAAGAAAAATTGAAACTCTTCAAAAAAAGTATATAAAAGAGATAGGTTCTCCTTTTGTAAGACTTTCAGATGAGTTTTATGTAATGGCAGAAAAAGAAATTCCAAATAGTGAGTTTTATTGTGGTTATGAGCAAATTGAAGATGGAATAGGTATGATAAGACTTTTAAGAGATACTATAGACAAAGATTTAGAGGTTTTAAACAAAGATTCTAAAGGGAATTTTTCTATAGTAACAGGGGCTTCAGCTTTTTCTGAAGTATATAATGTTGCAGAAAAAATAAAGCAGAAAAATACTAATATAAAGTTAGATGTATTTAAAATAATAAATAATTTCTTTGGTGAAACAATAACAGTAGCAGGTCTACTTACAGGAACAGATATAATAGAACAATTAAAAGGAAAAATAAATTCTAAGTATCTTATTATGCCTGATAACATGTTTAGAAAAGGCTATGAAATAGGAAGTATAGAAGACAAGATAATGCTTGATGATATGAAAATAAAAGACATAGAAGAAGCTTTAAATGTTAAAGTTATTGTTTGTGATTATACTGGAGAAGATTTAATAGAATTAATTAATAAAAATTGTAAGGAGGAATAAGAAATGGCTAAACCGATAGTTGCAATGGTTGGAAGACCGAATGTAGGTAAGTCTACATTATTCAATAAGTTAGCAGGAAAGAGAATATCAATTGTTCAAGACACACCAGGTGTTACAAGAGATAGAGTTTATGCAGAGGCAGAGTGGTTAAGATACACATTTACTATGATAGATACAGGTGGTATAGAGCCTGAAAGTGATGATATTATTGTAAAGCAAATGAGAAGACAGGCACAAATGGCAATAGAAACTGCTGATGTAATAGTATTTATAGTTGACGGTAAAGAAGGTTTAACTGCAGCAGATAAAGAAGTTGCTCAAATGCTTAGAAAGAGCAAAAAACCAGTTGTTTTAGTTGTAAATAAAATAGATAGATTAAATGAAGAGGATAATGCATGGGAATTCTACAATTTAGGTATAGGTGATCCTGTAACTATTTCAGCTTCACAGGGGTTAGGTCTTGGTGATATGTTAGATGAAGTAGTAGCACATTTTCCAGATAATTATGGTGAAGAAGAAGAAGATGAGTATATAAGAATTGCTATGATTGGAAAGCCTAACGTAGGTAAATCATCATTAATAAATAAATTATTAGGTGAAGATAGAGTTATAGTAAGTGATATTCCTGGAACAACTAGAGATGCTATAGATAGTTATCTTGAAACTGATTTAGGAAAATTCATACTAGTAGATACGGCAGGAATTAGAAGAAGAAGTAAAGTTAAAGAAGAGATTGAAAGATATTCAGTTATAAGAACTTATGCAGCTGTAGAAAGAGCTGATGTTTGTATACTTATGATAGATGCTGAAATTGGAGTTACTGAGCAAGATGAAAAAATAATAGGCTTTGCACATGAGATGAATAAAGCTATAATGGTAATAGTTAACAAATGGGATCTTATAGAAAAAGATGATAAGACTATGAATAATTATTTAAAAGATGTTCAAACAAATTTATCATTCTTAAAATATGCACCATACCTATTTATATCAGCATTAACTGGTCAAAGAGTACATAAAGTTCTTGAAATGGCAAGAATGTGCTATGACAATTATTCAAAGAGAATTTCTACTGGAATACTAAATGATGTTATAAGTAAGGCTGTTTTAATGAAAGAACCACCAGTTGTAGCATTAAAAAGATTAAAAATATATTATGCAACTCAAGTTGCAAATAGACCACCTAAATTTGTATTCTTCGTTAATGATTCTAATTCATTACATTTCTCTTATGGTAGATACTTAGAAAATCAATTAAGAGAAAGTTTTGATTTTAAAGGAACAGGTATAGAAATAGAGTATAGAGAAAGGAAGGAATAATTCATGAATAAAGTGGCTTTTCTAGGAGGAGGTAGCTTTGGAACAGCTTTAGCTGTTTTGTTAGCTAAAAATAGTAACGAAATTAAAATATGGGATAGAAATATCGAAGTTATAGAAGATATAAATACCAATAGAAAAAATTCGAGATATTTAAAAAACCTTAGAATTCCTATGAATGTCACTGCTTTTTCGGATATAGAAGAGGCTTTAAAAGATGTAGATTATGTTGTTTTAGCAGTGCCATCACATGTAATAAGAATAATTTCTAAAAGCATAAAAAATATAATTCCAAAAGAAGCTATAGTAGTAAGTATAGCTAAAGGAATAGAAGAAGGGTCAAATAAAAGACTTTCTGTTGTTATAGAAGAAGAACTAGATAATCCTGTTGTAGTAATGTCAGGACCTAGTCATGCAGAAGAAGTTTCAGAAGGACTTCCAACTACATTAGTAGTTTCATCTAAAAATATGATTTATGCAAATAAGGTTCAAGACTTATTTATGGCACAAAGCTTTAGAGTATACACTAATGATGATTTAATAGGTGTTGAAATAGGTGGTGCTGTAAAAAACATTATAGCATTAGCTTCTGGAGTTGTAGACGGAATAGGATACGGAGATAACACAAAGGCTGCCTTAATGACTAGAGGAATGAAAGAAATAAGTAGAATTGGTGAAAAGCTTGGAGGAAATCCAGAAACTTTTTTTGGATTAACTGGAATGGGAGATTTAATAGTTACTTGTACTAGTATGCATTCAAGAAATAGAAGAGCTGGTATTTTAATAGGAAAAGGTTATTCTATGAATGAAGCACTTGATGAAGTGGGTATGGTAGTAGAAGGAGTTAAGGCCTGTAAGGCTTTTTATGAACTTAAAGAAAAAGAAAATGTTTCAATGCCAATAACTGATGTTCTTTATAAGGTGCTTTTCGAAGGCAGGAATCCTATTGAAGGTGTTTCAGAGCTAATGTTAAGAAATAAAAAACATGAATTATTTTAAAAATTATGCACTAAGAGAGAAAAGATAGAACTGTATAGGTTCTATCTTTTTTTTATAAAAATATAAAAAATCTTTTAAATTGTAAAATTAGTATATTTTTTTAGAGTTTTCAATATAATATATTGTTAATATTAATATGCGGGAGGGTGAATGGTGGATAATTTTAATATATATAAAGATATTTCTGAAAGAACTCAAGGAGATATTTATGTTGGTGTAGTTGGCCCTGTAAGAACTGGGAAGTCTACTTTTATTAAAAGATTTATGGACCTTATGGTAATACCTAAAATTGAAAATTCTTATAAAAAAGAAAGGGCCAAGGATGAGTTACCACAAAGTGGTTCAGGAAAAAGTATCCATACTACGGAACCTAAGTTTATTCCAAATGAGGCAGTTGAAATAACATTAGATGAAAGTTTAAAATTTAAAGTTAGAATGGTTGACTGCGTTGGCTACATTGTAGAAGGAGCTTTAGGATATTTAGAAGGAGAAGATGCTAAAATGGTAACGACTCCTTGGTTTGACTATGAAATTCCTTTTGAGGATGCAGCAGAAATAGGAACAAGAAAGGTTATTACAGACCATTCAACAATAGGTCTTGTTATAACAACGGATGGAAGCATAACTGGAATAGATAGAGAAGATTATATGGAAGCTGAGGAAAGGGTCATATCAGAACTCAAAATGATAAATAAACCTTTTATAATAGTACTTAATTCATCAAAAGCTAATTCAGAAGAAGTGAAAAACCTTAAAAAAGAAATGGAATTAAAATATAATGTTCCAGTTCAACCAATGGATGTTATAAATATGACTCAAGAGGATATTGCTAAATTATTTAAAAAAGTACTTAAAGAATTCCCTGTAAAAGAAATAAATATAGATATGCCTGAGTGGGTAGAAAAATTACCTTTAAATCATTGGTTAAAAAGTGCATTCATAAACATAGTTAAAATTATGTGTAAAAATATAAATAAAGTTAGAGATATAAAGGAATGCTTAGAAGAATTTAAAGAAGAAGAATTTTTAGGTGCTACAGATATTTGTGAAATGAATTTAGGAGATGGAACTGCAAGAGTTAATATGAATCCTAAACAGGGAATTTTCTATAACATTTTAAGTGAAATTTGCGATTCAAACATATCTTCTGAAAGTGATCTTTTATCTTTAGTTAGAGAACTTAATAAGGCTAAAATAGAATATGATAAAGTTTCTGAGGCTTTAAATGAAGTTAGAGAAAAAGGGTATGGGTTAGTTGCACCACAACTTTCTGAAATGACTTTTGAAGAACCAGAAATAGTTAAACAAGGCGGTAAGTATGTTGTAAAATTAAAGGCTAGTGCTCCAAGTTTACATTTAATAAAAGCTGATATTAAAACAGAAATAACTCCTATGATGGGTTCTGAAAGAGAAAGTGAAGAGATATATAGGACGCTTTTAGAACAGTTTGAAAATGATAGAACTAAGCTTTGGCAAAGTAATATGTTTGGTAAACCTTTAGAAGTAATGGTTAAGGAAAATTTACAACATAAACTTTATAAAATGCCTGAAGAAGCTCAAGTTAAAATACAGAAAACTCTTCAAAAGATAATTAATGATGGAGATGGAACTTTAATTTGCATCATATTGTAAATTTTAAGGTTGGCTTTTGTTTTAAAGTCAACCTTTTAAGTTATGCTTAAAATTCTGAAAATTAAAACTATTAAAAATAAAGTGGAGTTTTTTTAATTACATAAGCTTTAAGTACTTATTATTAATTTGGAGTAGCATAAAATAAATAGTATAATAAAAAGTGGAAAAATAAACAAAATATGTTTGGAGGATTTACGATGAAAAAAGTCGCAGTTGTTTTTAATGGAGGAACTATTTCAATGAAGGTTGACCCAAGAATACATGCAGCTGTTCCAGGGTTAAGCGGAGAAGAAATAATGTCAATGGTTACTGGAATAGAAGGATTTGCAAAAGTAGAATCTCATACTTTCTCAAGTTTACCAGGACCACACATGACACCAGATCTTATGCTTGAACTTTCACAAGTTGTACAAGGGTTAGTTGAAAGAGAAGATATATCAGGAGTTGTAGTAACTCATGGAACAGACACTTTAGAGGAGACAGCCTATTTATTAGATTTAACTTTAAAAACTGAAAAACCAGTAATTGTAACTGGTGCTATGAGAAGTAGTTCAGAACTTGGATATGATGGACCAGCTAATTTAGCAGCATCAATTTGTACTGCTATATCTGATGAAGCCAAAAATAGAGGAGTTTTAGTTTGTTTTAATGGTGAGCTTAACAGTGCTTTTGAAGTTACAAAAGCTAATTCTATGGATTTAAGAGCTTTTAGAACTCCAACCTTTGGACCAATAGGGATAGTTGATAACAATAAAGTAATATTCTATAGAAATAGTAGAAAACATGCTCATATGCCTATAGATGAAATTAATGCAAAAGTAGCATTAATAAAATGTGCAGCGGGTATGGACTCAGAACTTATAGGATTTGCTTTAGAAAAAAATATAGATGGTTTAGTTATTGAAGGAATGGGTAGAGGAAATGTTCCACCAATGATGGTTGAAGGAATACAAAAAGCTATAAGCAAAGGAGTTGCTGTAGTTTTAACATCACGTTGTTTCGAAGGAAGAGTTTTAGATTCTTATGGTTATCATGGAGGTGGAAAGGAACTTAGAAATTTAGGAATTATATTTGGAGATTCTCTTCCAGGACAAAAAGCAAGAATAAAATTAATAGTTGCATTAAGTTACACTAGAGAAATAAATTTAGTTAGAGAGTTATTTGAGAAAGGACTTTATACATACTAAGACGAATTTAAAATAAATTTTTTAAAATTTCGTTCAGAGTATTCCTAATGAAATAAAAATATAGTATAATAATATATGTAAAGATTACTCATATATTTTTGGCGATATGGGCCAAATGTTTCTACAAGGTACCGTAAATACCTAACTATGGGATAATTTTATGATGGGTTTATTTGTTTATTTGCCATCATAGGATTTTCCTATGATGGCTTTTTTATATTCAAATAAGTTTTAGGGAGGATTTTCAATATGCAAAACATCTCGGCAACTTTACCAAAGGAAAAATCAAATTTTAAAACAGAAATTATGGCTGGTATAACTACTTTTTTAGCTATGGCATACATAATAGCTGTAAATCCTGATATTTTAAGTAAGACAGGAATGCCAATAGGTGCTTTAGTTACAGCAACTTGTTTGTCAGCAGGTTTAACAACTATATTTATGGGGTTATATGCGAATTTACCTTTAGGATTAGCTTCTGGGATGGGACTTAATGCATTTTTTGCATTTACTGTAGTTTTGCAAAGTGGCATACATTGGAGTGTAGCGTTAACAGCTGTATTTGTTGAAGGAATAATATTTATTTTATTATCTTTATTTAAAGTACGTGAAGCTGTTGTAAATGCAATTCCTCATACTTTAAAAATGGCAGTAACAGCAGGGATTGGACTTTTTATAGCTTTTATAGGTCTTCAAAATGCAGGTTTAATAATTAAAAATGAAGCAACATTAGTGTCATTAGGTAGTTTTTTAAGGCCTACTGTTATAATAGCCTTAATTGGATTATTTTTAATTGCATTTTTTGAGAAGAAAAAAGTAAAGGGCGCTATGCTTTGGGGGATTTTAATTAGTACTTTAGTTGCATGGACATTTGCTTTAATAAACCCAAGTTTAGCAGCAAGTAATAAAATATTTTTGCCAAATGGAGTATTTAAATTCGAAAGTATAGCGCCAATTGCTATGAAACTTGATTTTTCATTTCTAACCTCTTTTAATGGAATTATTTCTTTTTTAGGAATAGTACTTACTTTTTTATTTGTTGATTTTTTTGATACAGTAGGAACTTTAGTTGGAGTGTCAGCAAGATGTAATATGATTGACAAAGATGGTCATATTCCTAATGCAGGTAAAGCACTTTTGGTAGATGCTATAGGAACTACAGGAGGCGCTTTAATGGGAGTATCAACGATAACAACTTACGTTGAGAGTAGTACAGGAGTAGAGGCAGGTGGTAGAACAGGAATAACAGCTATAACAGTTGGAATTTTATTTTTAATAGCAATGTTTTTCTCACCTATATTTATTGCAATACCATCTTGTGCAACAGCATCAGTGTTAATTTATGTTGGATATTTGATGATGAGCATGGTTAAAAAGATTGATTTTTCGGAACTCACAGAAGCACTCCCTGCTTTTTTAACAATACTTATAATGCCACTTGCTTATTCTATTGGAGATGGAATTATATTTGGAGTTTTATCTTATGTAATATTAAATATTGCAAATAATTTGTTTGCAAAAGATAAAAAGAAAATTTCAAAAGTAATGATAGTATTAGCTATTATATTTTTAATTAAACTTATTGCATAATTTATTATAAAATTTTAGACTTACCTTAATGGTTTTATTAAGGTAAGTTTTTTTATATGTAATTTTAAATATTAATAGAAAGGCATATTTGTTAATATTCTGTTAACAAACCATTGACTTTTATTAATTATAATTATAAAGTTAAATACATGGACATTTTCAGTAGGTAAAAAGGGAGGATGCATATGATTAAAAGTATGACGGGTTTTGGCAGAGCAACTAGTGAAGAGGGAGTAGATAGGGTTTATACATTAGAAATGAAGAGTGTAAATCATAGATACTTAGATATCAATACAAGAATGCCAAAATCAATGATTTCATTAGAAGAGAAGATAAGAAAAGTTGTAACTGAGAGATTAAACAGAGGGAAAGTTGATATATTTCTTAATTATAAAAATTATGGAAGCTGTGAAGCTCAAGCAAAGCTAAATACAGATTTAGCAGATAGTTATGTTAAATGCTTAAAAGAGCTAGAAGACAGATTTAAAAGCTTAAATAATGATCTTTCACTTTCTTTAGTAGCAAAATTTCCTGAAATTATTACCACTGAAGAAAAAGAAGAAAACTTAGAAGTAATTTGGTCAGAAATTTCTCCCCTTTTAGATAAAGCTTTAGACAATATAATAGCTATGAGACAGGTTGAAGGAGAAAAGTTAAAAGAAGATATATTGAAAAAATGTGATATTATTGAGAATATAGTAAAACATATAGATGAAAAATCTGAAGTAGTAGTAAAAGCCTATAAGGTAAAACTACAAGATAGAGTTCAAGAACTTTTAGGTAATTTAGAAATTGATGAAAGCAGAATTGCTATGGAAGTTGCAATGTTTTCTGATAAGGCTACAATAGATGAAGAAATAACAAGACTTTATAGTCACTTAAAGCAAATTAGAAACACATTAAGCCTTAATGAGCCTATAGGAAGAAAGTTAGATTTTATAGTTCAAGAAATGAATAGAGAATCTAATACAATTGCGTCTAAATCAGTAGATTTAGAAATTACTAATTTAGTTATTAATATTAAAAATTTAATAGAAAAAATAAGAGAACAAATTCAGAACATTGAATAATTAGGAGGAAAACTATGGGTATTAAACTTATAAACATTGGATTTGGAAACATAGTATCAGCGAACAGATTGGTCGCAATAGTAAGTCCAGAATCAGCACCTATAAAAAGAATAATTCAAGAGGCTAGAGATAGAGGTATGCTAATTGATGCTACTTACGGAAGAAGAACAAGAGCGGTTATAATAACTGATAGTGATCATGTTATATTATCAGCAGTTCAACCAGAAACAGTAGCACATAGATTATCAACTAAAGAAGAAGTTGTAGATGAGGTTGATGAATAATGAATAGTTTGCACAAAAGAGGGGTACTTATAATTTTATCAGGACCTTCAGGTGCCGGAAAAGGAACTATATGCAAGGCTTTATTAGAAAAGAGCGATAATTTATTTCTTTCCGTATCAGCAACTACAAGAAAGCCAAGAGCTGGAGAATTAGATGGTATTAACTATCATTTTATTTCAAAAGAAGACTTTAAAGATAGAATAGCTCAAGATGGCTTTATTGAATATGCCGAAGTTTATGGAAATTTTTACGGAACTCCTCAAGCTAATGTTGAACAAATGTTAGAAGATGGAAAAGACGTAATCTTAGAAATTGATATTCAAGGTGCATTAAAGGTTAAAGAAAGAGTTAAGGATGGAGTATTTATCTTCATATTACCTCCTTCAATGGAAGAATTAAAAGCTAGAATTATAAAAAGAGGTAGCGAAACCGAAGAATCTTTAATGACAAGATTTAAATCAGCATATCAAGAAATAAATTATATATCAAAATATAATTATGCAGTAGTAAATGACACTGTTGATTCAGCAGTTAAAAAGATAGAAAGTATAATTCAAGCAGAAAAATGTAGAGTAGATAGAATAAAAGAAACTATTTTAGAGTCTAAGGAGGGCATGATTCATGAACAACTCTATGATTAATCCATCAATAGTAGATTTATTAGAAAAGGTTGATAACAGATATTCTTTAGTTATTGTTACATCAAAAAGAGCAAGACAACTAATAGATGGAGCTGAAAATTTTGTTAAAGTGGATTCAAATAAACCTTTAACGATAGCTATAAATGAGGTTAATGATGAATTCGTAACATATGAAAATACGAAAGAAGGCTTAAAGTAAAAATGAAAAAAAAGTGTGTTGTAGTAGGAGTAAGTGGTGGGATAGCAGTTTATAAGGCTTTAGATGTTATAAGCACACTAAAAAAACATGATGTAGATGTTCATGTTATAATGACTAAATCAGCTACTGAATTTGTTACGCCACTTTCGTTTCAATCTCTAAGTCAAAATATGGTTATAACAGATATGTTTGCAGAACCTAAGGCTTTTGAGATTCAACATATTTCATTAGCAAAAAAAGCAGATTTATTAGTAGTAGTTCCTGCTACTGCTAATATTATTGGAAAAATAGCTAATGGAATAGCAGATGATATGTTATCAACGACTATAATGGCAACTAAGGCAAAAGTTATTTTTGCACCAGCTATGAATACTAATATGTATGAAAACCCTATAGTTCAAAATAACATAAAAAATCTTAAAGAATACGGATATAGCTTTATAGACCCAGCAGAAGGAAGACTTGCTTGTGGAGATATAGGAAGAGGAAAACTTCAAGATACAAGCATTATATCAGAGGCTATTTTAAGTATGTTAAAAGAAGAAAATGATTTATTAGGTAAAAAAGTTTTAGTTACAGCAGGACCTACCGTAGCTCCTATTGACCCTGTTAGATATATAACCAATAGATCTACTGGAAAGATGGGTTATGCTATAGCTAAAGAAGCTAGAGATAGGGGAGCAAAAGTTACATTAATAACAGGACCAACAAACTTAAAAATTCCTTTTGGAATAGATGTTATTAATATAAAAACTAATAGCGAAATGTATGATGCTGTTTTAAGTAATTTTGATGATAGTGATATAATCGTTAAATCTGCGGCTGTTGCAGATTACAAACCTAAAACTTATAGCAATAAAAAAATTAAAAAAACTTCAGATTCTTTAAATATAGAATTAGTTAAAGATAATGATATACTTAGGGCTTTAGGGCAAAGAAAGAAAAAACAAATTTTAATTGGATTTGCAGCTGAAAGTAATGATTTGCTAGAAAATGCAAAAGGTAAATTAGAAAGAAAAAACCTAGACTATATAGTAGCGAATGATATTACTAGTGAAGTTATAGGTTTTGCATCTAACAATAATAAAGTTACGATTATTTCTAAAACAGGAGAAATAATAAGCTTAAATGAGATGCCAAAAGAAAAGGTTGCAAAGAAATTATTTGACATAATAAAGGAGCGCTAATTGCGCTTTTTTATTTTATAAAGGGTGATTTAAGTGGCATTTTTTGCAGAAGTAATTATTAATAATGACTCGGTACAAGTAGATAGACCATTCACCTACAAAATACCAAAAAACTTGGAAGAGAACATACGAAAAGGTCATAGAGTTAAAATACCTTTTGGAAAAGGAAATAAGCCTATAGAGGGATTTGTTATTAATATTTTAATGGATTATAAGGGTGACTTTTTTAAGATAAAATCTATATTAACTCTTTGTGACAAAGAACCAATTCTTACTTTAAAAGATTTAGAACTTATAGATTTTATGAGAAAAAAGTATTTATGTAAGCATATAGATGCAATAAGAGTACTTATTCCAACAGGAATAATGAAAGGGATTAAGAGAAAATTAAAACAAGTAGTATTTTTTAATAAAGAATTAAGTGACAGTTTTAATAAGCCAAATTTTATTAAGATTATGGGTATAATTAAAAATGAAAATGGTACTAAAACAAAAAGTGAGTTAATAGCTGACTTTAATGTGTCCATTTATTCATTAAATAAATTAATAGAAAATAATTTTTTAATAATTAAGGATATAGTAATAGATAGAGCTAACTTTAGGCAATACTCTAATTATGACAAACAAATACTTAATGAAGAACAACAAAATGCAGTGAGTAGTATTCTAAATTCAACTAATAAATTATTTTTATTAAAAGGTGTAACTGGAAGTGGGAAAACTGAAGTTTATATGAATTTAGCAGAGAAAATGTTAAATGAAGATAAAAGTACTTTAATTTTAGTTCCAGAAATAGCCTTAACTCCTCAAATGATAGAAAGATTTAAAGGCAGATTTGGAAGAGATGTTGCAGTATTTCATAGTAAACTTTCAGATGGTGAAAGGTTTGATGAATGGCATAGAGTAAAGAGTGGTAAAGTTAAGCTTATAATAGGTGCAAGGTCTGCTATATTTCTTCCCTTTAAAAATTTAGGATTAATAATAGTTGATGAAGAGCACGAGGCAAGTTATAAGTCTGAACATAATCCTAAGTATCAAACTAAAGAAATTGCAGAGTTTAGGAGTAGTCAATTTAACTCTAAAGTTGTATTTGGTTCTGCAACTCCAAGCATAGAAAGTTATTATAGAACTAAAATAAATGATATAACTCTTGTAGAGCTTAAAAATAGAGTAGGCTTTTTAAAAATGCCTAAAATAGAAATAGTTGACATGAGAGAAGAGCTAGTTAAGGGCAATAAATCTATGTTTAGTGAAAGTTTATATGAACTTACAAAAGATAAACTTTTAAAAAAGGAACAAATAATAATATTTTTAAATAGAAGAGGACATTCAACTTTTGTAAGTTGTAGAAGTTGTGGATATGTTTTTAAATGCGATAGTTGTGATATATCCTTAACTTATCACAATAATGGATTTTTAGTTTGTCATTATTGTGGAAAAGCAATAAAGCAACCTAAAACATGCCCAAAATGCAATAGTACTTATGTTAAATTTTTTGGTGCAGGAACTGAAAAAATAGAAATGGCAGTTAGAGGTATATTTGAAAATGCTAGAGTTTTGAGAATGGATGTTGATACTACAAGAAAAAAAGATTCTCATGAAAAAATATATAATAGTTTTAAAAATAGAGAAGCTGATATATTAGTAGGAACTCAAATGATTTCTAAAGGATTAGATTTTCCAAACGTAACTTTAGTTGGAATTATAGCAGCAGATATGTCTTTAAACATTCCAGATTATCGTTCATCAGAAAGAACTTTTCAAATAGTTACACAAGTTAGTGGAAGAGCTGGAAGAGCTGATAAAGAAGGTATTTCAATAATTCAAACATACACACCAAATCATTATAGTTTTAAATATGCTATGAATAATGATTACGAAGGTTTTTTTGAAAAAGAAATAAGTATTAGAGAAAAAATGGGATACCCTCCTTTTAAAAAAATATTACTTATAAATTTAAGTTCTAAAAATGCAGATAAATTAATAAAACTTTCTAGAAGCATTGGCATTTCTTTGAAGGAGCTACTAAAAGAAGAAAATTTAGATATACTAGGTCCTTGTCCTTGTATAATTCAAAAAATTAATGAAATGTTTAGGTGGCAAATATTAATAAAAGGAAATTTTAATGATATAATTGCTAATAGCATAAAAGAAAAACTTTATGAATTTACTAAGGGCGTTTATAATGAAATAAGAGTTAGTTTAGATATAAATCCAAATAGTTTGGCATAGGAGGTAAGATTATGGCTTTAAGAAATATAAGAAAATTTGAAGATGATATCTTAAGAAAAAAATGTAGAGAAGTAGATGAAATAAATGATAGAGTATTTACTTTAATAAAAGATATGGGAGAAACTATGTATGATGCTGATGGAGTAGGTCTTGCAGCACCACAAGTTGGAATATTAAAAAAAATTTTTGTAATTGATATTTATGATGGAGAAGGACTTAGAGTGTTTATAAATCCTAAAATATTAGAAACAAGTGGAGAAGTTACAGAAGTTGAGGGGTGCTTAAGCCTTCCAGGAAAGCAAGGGGAAGTTTTAAGACCTAAGAAGGTTAAGGTTAAAGCTTTTAATCTTAAAGGAGAAGAATTTACTTTAGAAGCAGAAGGATTACTTGCAAGAGCTATATGTCATGAAAATGACCATTTAGACGGAGTATTATTTATAGACCACTTAAGCAAAGACAATTAAGGAGTGATAATATGAAAATAGTTTTTATGGGAACACCACATTTTGCAGTTCCATCACTTAAAGAATTAATTAAAGAATTTGATGTAAGAGCAGTATTTACTCAACCAGATAGACCTAAAGGTAGAGGAAAAAAACTATCAATGTCTCCAGTTAAAGAGGTTGCTATAGATAATAATATACCTGTATATCAGCCATTAAGAATTAGAAAAGAAATAGAGACAATTGAAGAAATTAAAAAAATAAATCCTGATTTTATAATAGTAGTTGCATTTGGTCAAATACTACCTAAAGAAGTTTTAGATATACCAAAGTATGGTTGTATAAACTTACATGCTTCATTACTACCTAAATATAGAGGGGCAGCACCTTTAAATTGGGCTATTGTAAATGGAGAAAATGTATCAGGAAATACTACAATGCTTATGGATGTAGGACTTGATACTGGAGATATGCTTCTTAAAGAGAAAGTTAATATTACAGAAGAAATGACAACAGGAGATCTTCATGATAAACTAATGGAAAGTGGTGCTACTCTTTTAGTTAAAACAATTAAAGGTGTAGTAAACAATGAAATAACTCCAATTAAACAAAATGAAGAGGAAACTTGCTATGCGTCAATGTTAAACAAAGAAATAGCAAAAATAGATTGGACAAAAAGCGCTAAAGAAATTCATAATTTAATAAGGGGCTTAAATCCATGGCCTATAGCTTACACATATTATGAAGGACAAATGATGAAGGTTTATAAGTCATCTTATGTAGATAAAGAAAGCACGAGAGAGATTGGAACTGTTATAAAGGTTGACAAAAATGGTATAGAAGTTTCAACAGGAAAAGGAATTTTAGTGATAGAGAAAGTACAATTTCCAAACGGTAAGCCTTTAACAGTAGCTCAGTATTTAAATGGTAATAAAATAGAGGAAAATATAATGCTTGGTAAATAGGAGAGTGTTTTATGTTTTACTATGGATTTGATTCTACATGGATATATTTAATACCTGCTTTAATAATTTCAATTTATGCTCAATTTAAAGTTTCATCAACTTTTGAAAGATATAAACAAGTTAAAAGTATGAGAGGCTATACAGGAGCACAAGTTGCAAGACTTCTTTTAGATAATGCAGAACTTTATGATGTTCCAGTTGAGATGATTCCAGGAAAACTAAGTGATCATTATGATCCAACAAAAAGAGTTCTTAGGTTATCAGAGGATGTATATGAAAGTACATCTGTTGCATCTATTGGAGTTGCAGCTCATGAAGTAGGTCATGCAATCCAACATAAAGAGTTTTATAAACCACTTATTATTAGAAATTCTATAGTACCTGCTGTAAATATAGGTTCAAGTTTTTCATGGATACTATTTATGATTGGACTTTTATTTAGTATCAAACCACTACTTACAATAGGTATAATTTTATTTTCAGCAGTAGTAATTTTTCAATTAATTACATTGCCAGTAGAATATAATGCATCTTCTAGAGCATTAAAAATTTTAAGCTCTAGGGATATACTATATAAAGATGAAGTAAAAGGAGCAGAAAAAGTTCTTGATGCTGCTGCTTTAACATATGTTGCAGCAACTTTAACTGCCATTGCACAATTGATTAGGCTTATCGCCTTAAGTAACAGAGAGGATTAGTGATAATAATGAATAGCAGAAAAATAATGGTAAAAATACTAGATAAAGTACTTATAGAGGGAGCATATTCTAATATAGAATTAAGTAAACAACTAAATAAGTATGATTTAAATGATAAGGATAAAGCCTTAATAACAGAAGTTGTATATGGTACAATAAAGCAAAAAAAAGTAATAGATTCAATAATTTCAGACTTTGTTAATGATATAAAAGATGTGAATGATTCAGTTATAAACATATTAAGAAGTGCAATATATCAATTAAAATATTTAACTAGAGTTCCTGAGTTTGCAGTATTAAATGAATCAGTTAATGTTGCAAAAGAAGTAGATGAACCACAAGCTAACTTTATAAATGCAGTTCTTAGAAATTACACAAGAAATAAAAATAAGAACTTTGATAAATCTTTAGGAACAAAAGGAAAATTAGCATATAAATATTCTTTTGATGATTGGATGGTAGGACTTTTCTTAAAGCAATATGGAATAGAAAAAGTCGAAGCTATCTTAAAGGGATTAAATGAAGTTCCGGAAGTAACTGTTAGAGTTAATGACTTAAAAGGCGATTATGACGAAGTATTCGAAGCATTACAAGAAGCTGGTTATGAAGTAGAAGAGGGATATGTTTGTCCTGAAGCTATAAAAATAAAAAGAGGAAGAAATATTGAAGATAATCCTCTATTTAAAGAAGGAAAAATAACTGTTCAAGATGAAAGTGCAATGCTTGTAGCACCAATGTTAGAATTAGATGAAGATATGACAGTTTTAGATTTATGTAGCGCACCAGGTGGAAAGGCAACTCATGCAAGTGAGATAATGAACAATACTGGAGAGGTAGTAGCTTCTGATATATACGAGCATAAACTAGAACTTATAAAAGAAAACTGCGAAAGACTTGGAATTACTAACATAAAAACAGAAATAATTGATGCAACAAAGTTAGATGATAGATTTGTTGATTATGCAGATGGAATTATATTAGATGTTCCATGTTCAGGTCTTGGAATAATAAGAAAGAAACCAGAAATAAAATGGAATAAAAAAAGAGAAGATTTAAATAACTTAGTTCCAACTCAAAGAGATATAATGGAGAATTCTTGGAAGTACTTAAAAGAGGGTGGAATTATGATTTACTCAACTTGTACTTTAAATAAAGAAGAAAATGAAAATAATGTAGACTGGTTCTTATCAAAACACAGTGATGCTAGAGTTGAACCAGTATTTGTAGGAAACTTAAGCAATATGATGTACAATGAAAATAAAACATTAACTGTTTTACCGAATGCACAAATGGATGGATTCTTTATAGCTAAAATTGTAAAACTATAATAGGTGAGATACAATGGAAAACATATTAAATTTTACGTTAGAAGAATTACAAAATTGGATGAAAAGCAACGGAGAAAGTGCTTTTCGTGGAAAACAAGTAATGGGATGGGTTTATAAGGGAGTTTATGATTTTAGTCAAATGAAAAATATTCCTAAAAGCCTTCAAGATAAATTACAAAATAATTTTAATATACAAATACCTAAAGTAGTAGAAATTTTTGATTCTAAAATAGATGAAACTAAAAAAGTTTTATTAGCTTTAGAAGATGGTAATTTAATAGAATCCGTGCTTATGAAATATAAGCACGGAAACTCTATATGTGTTTCAACACAAGTTGGATGCAGAATGGGTTGTAAATTTTGTGCATCTACTATAGGTGGAATGACTAGGAATTTAACATCTGGTGAAATTTTAGGGCAAATTTTAGCAGGGCAAAAGATTTTAGAAGAGCGTATATCAAATGTTGTTCTTATGGGAAGTGGAGAGCCTTTTGATAATTTTGACAATGTTATAAAATTCTTTGAAATAGTAACAGCTGACTATTCTCTAAATATTGGGCAAAGACATATAACAGTTTCAACATGTGGAATTGTACCAAAAATTTACGAGTTTGCAGATAAAAATACACAAATAACCCTTGCAATATCATTACATGCTTTTAGTGATGAAAAAAGAAAACAAATTATGCCAATAGCAAATAAATATAGTATAAATGAGATTTTAGAATCTTGTAATTATTATATAAATAAAACTAAAAGAAGAGTTACTTTTGAATATTCTCTTGTTAAAGATGTTAATGATTCAAAAGAGGATGCTAAATCTTTAGGAAAGCTATTAAAAGGTATGATGTGTCATGTTAATTTGATTCCTGTCAATGAGATTAAGGAAAATTCTTTTAGAAAATCATCAGAGAAGACTATTAATGATTTTAGGGATATATTAAAATCTCACGGAATTGAAGTTACTGTAAGGCGAGAAATGGGTTCAGACATAAATGCAGCATGCGGTCAGCTAAGAAGAAGCTATATAAAATCTCAAGATAATTAGGGGGCAAAATATGGTTGGTAAATTAACTGATTTAGGAAATAGAAGAGTACTAAATGAAGATTATGTTGATTTCTATGAAACTAAGGAATATGGTATATATGCTATAGCAGATGGAATGGGTGGTCATAATGCTGGTGAGGTTGCTAGTAAGATGACAGTTAATGGTGTTATAAGTTTTATAAAAGAAAATTATAATAATATTGATGATAGAGAAATTCTTAAAAAAGCTGTAGAAAGTATAAACGAAACAGTTTATAAATATTCTTTAACTGAAAAAGAATTACAGGGAATGGGAACTACGCTTACAGCTTGTTATATGACACGTGATAAGATTATTATTTCTAATGTTGGAGATAGTAGTTGTTTAGGTGTAAAAAGCAATAATATTGTTAAAATAACTAAAGATCATTCTTTAGTTCAAGAACTTAAAGATTTAGGTTCTATTACTGAAGAACAAGCTAAAAATCACCCTAAAAAAAATATAATAACTAGAGCAATAGGCACGGTTAGAAATGTTAAAGTAGATATTTATGATTTAAATAAAGATGAATATGATTTTCTTATTCTAGCTACTGATGGATTAACTAATGATGTTTCTATTGAAGAGATTTTAAATATAGTAAATGGTGCCTCAGACTATAATGAAGCGTGTAATTTACTTGTAAATCTAGCTAAAGAAAGAGGAGGAAATGATAATATTTCAGTTTTGATTTTTAGAGGAGAGATTTAGATGATTGGAAAAGTAATAGGAGATAGATATGAAATACTTGAAAAAATCGGCGAAGGTGGAATGTCTAACGTATATAAAGCTAGATGTAAGAAACTTAACAGATATGTAGCCGTAAAAGTATTAAAAGATTCCTTTAAAGATAATAAAGATATTGTTGAGAAATTTAAAAAAGAAGCAACTGCTATAGCTAATTTATCTAATCCTAATATTGTAAATGTATTAGATGTAGGCACACAAGATGATTTACATTACATAGTAATGGAATTAGTTGAAGGAAAAACTTTAAAAGCAGTAATTAACCAAAAAGGAAAACTATCTTACGAAGATGCAATAAATATTGGATTAAAAGTTGCTAATGCACTTGAATGTGCACATAAAAGCAATATAGTTCATAGGGATATTAAACCTCAAAATATATTAGTTACGAGTGATGGATTTGTAAAGGTTACAGATTTTGGAATAGCTAAATCTACTGGAAATACAACTATTCAATACACAAATAGTGTAATGGGTTCAGCACACTATTTTTCACCAGAACAAGCAAAAGGAACTTATACTGATTGTAGAACGGATTTATATTCTTTAGGGGTAGTTTTATATGAAATGGTAACTGGAAGAGTACCTTTTGATGGAGATAGTCCAGTAACTATTGCTCTAAAGCATATGCAAGAAGATCCGATTCCACCTAAGAATATTAATTCTAAAATTCCAAATAGTTTAAATCAGTTAATAATCAAGGCTATGAGCAAAGAACCAGTTAAAAGATATCAGAGTGCAAAAGATATCATATCAGACCTTCAAAAAATAAAAAATGATCCGAATGCTATGATTGGTGAAAGTTTTGAAAGTGAAGATCATACAAGAATTATGGCACCAGTTAATCCTGATGATCTTACTATGTTTATGAATGTTCAAAAAGAAAATAGTAAACCTAGTTTAAATAAAGAGGACTTAATTGAGGATGACTATAATGATGAAGATGAAGAAGATGAGCAAGAAAAAAAACCAAATCCAATAAAAAGAAGAAAGAAAAGTGCTCCTAATAATAAAAAGACAATAATAGGTGCTATAATTGCAGTTCTTATTATAGTACTCGGAGCAACTGGAGCTTTTATGATGTTTAATAGTTCATCTGATAAAGAAGCTACAGTTCCAAATGTTATTGGAAAATCTAAGGATGATGCTAAGAAAATATTAGAAAGCGCAGGATTTAAATTTATTGAAGCTGGCGAAAAGAAGAGTGATGAAAAAGAAGGTACTGTTTTAGAAATGTTCCCAGAAGCTAATTCTAAGGTTAAGCCTAATAGTGAAATTAGAGTTATAGTTAGTGGAGGAGAAGATAAAATTAAAGTTCCTGATTTAAGTGGAATGACTATAAGTAGTGCAAAGGATGTATTAAGTTCCTATGGACTTGAGCTTGGCAATGTAAGTGAAGAGCATAATGGTTCTGTAAATAAAGGAAATATTATAAGTCAAGACCCATCACCAGATACTGCAGTTGAAAAAGATACTAAAGTAAATGTTATTATTAGCATGGGTGCTAAAGTTGTGGCCTTTTCTGTACCAAATGTAACGGGGAAATCAGTAGGAGAAGCAAGTTCTACCCTTTCAAATCAAGGTTTTCAAGTTAAGCAGGTAGAGGTTATAACTCAAGATTTAAACCTTAAAGATAAAAGTGGAATGGTATTTAAACAAGACCCAGGTTCAGGATATGAGCTTAAAAAAGGAAGCACTGTGAGTGTTTATTACTATACTTACAAGGAAGCTATAAAACCACAGCCTGAGGTTAAACCAGAGACAAAACCACAGGTTAAACCTGACAAGCCAAAACCAGAAGTAAAACCGGATGAGGATAAAGAAGAAAAACCAGAGGTTAAACCAGAAGAGAAACCTGATGAAGATAAAGATGAAAAACCAGTAGTTAAACCAGAAGAAAAACCGGATACTGGTGAAGGGGATAATCAAAATCCTAAACCACCAGCTGCTAGAAATAAAAGGAAATATTAGGTATAGTATATAAAATACAAGGTGTGATTTTACATACCTTGTGTTTTTTTATTTATTAGATTGTATAATTAAGTGCAACAGTTAAAATAAAAGATTTAATTTGCTTTGAAATGTTGCATTAAGAGAGAGTTTTTGTTTATTATAAGAGTATAAAACTAATTTTATGGAGGAAATATGACGGGAAGAATAATTAAAGGTATTGCTGGGTTTTATTATGTTAAAATAGATGATAAAATAATAGAGTGTAAAGCTAGAGGAAAATTTAGACACAATTCCATAAAACCTATGGTAGGTGATTATGTTAAGATAAAAGAAGAAAATTCAAAGGGAGTAATTGAAGAAATATTAGAAAGAAATTCAGAGCTTATAAGACCTACAGTTTCTAATATTACTCAAGCATATGTAGTTTTTGCAATAAAAAATCCAGATTTAAATTTTGATTTATTAAATCGTTTCCTTGTTCTTTGTGAATATAACAATATAGATTCATTAGTATGTTTAAATAAAGTTGATTTATGTACGAAAGAAGAAAAGCAAAACGTTAAAGATAAAATAAATGATATTGGATATGAAGTTTTATTTATAAATGCTAAGAATGGAGAAGGTGTAGAAGAACTTGAAGAAAAGTTAGAGGGAGAAACTACAGTTCTATGTGGTCCATCAGGTGCAGGAAAGTCTACATTAATAAATATGTTCTTAGGAAAAAATCATATGGAAACTGGTAAGGTAAGCGATAAGATAGGTAGAGGAAAGCATACTACAAGACATAGTGAACTTATAGAAATAAATAATGGTTTCTTAGTTGACACTCCTGGATTTTCAACTTTAGATATTAACTTTATAGATAAAGACTCTTTAAAGTATTGTTTTCCAGAATTTAAGGATTATAATAATGAATGTAAGTTTAATGGATGTAATCACCATAAAGAACCAGGGTGTGCTGTAAAAAAAGCAATAGAAGAAGGTAAAATAAATTCATATAGATATGAATTTTATATAAAAACATTAGAAGAAATAATAAGTGGGAGGAAAAACAAATGGTAAAAATAGCACCATCAATATTATCAGCAGATTTTACAAAATTAGGAGAACATATTGAAAGAGTAGATAAAGGAGGGGCAGAGTTTATACATATAGATGTTATGGACGGAGCGTTTGTTCCTAATATTTCTTTTGGTTTTCCAATAATAAAAGCTATTAGAAAATATACAAATAAGGTGTTTGACGTACATTTAATGATAGAAGAGCCTTCAAAATATGTAGATGAGTTTGTTAACTCTGGTGCAGATTTAATAACTATACATTATGAAGCAGATAGACATATAGATAGAACTATAAATTACATAAAAAGCAAAGGGGTAAAGGTTGGAGTAGCGTTAAATCCAGCAACACCAGTTTCAGTATTAGAGAATATTTTACCCCTTTTAGATATGGTTTTAATAATGTCAGTTAATCCTGGATTTGGAGGACAAAAGTTTATTCCATATGCATTAAATAAAATAAGAGAAGTTAAAAAAATGGCTATGGAATGTAATAGAGAAGATATGCTAATTCAAGTAGATGGAGGAGTTGGCGCAAACAATATTAAAGAAGTAGTAGAAGCTGGTGCAAATGTTATAGTGGCAGGTTCTGCTGTATTTAATGAAGATAAGATTGAGGAGAATATAGCTAATTTGAAAA
>X256_Zander__coassemble_3_pt1 | contig 50211 bp, 49 predicted proteins | sample X256_Zander__metabat2_high_PE_003 | metagenome-assembled genome bin X256_Zander | reverse complement strand
TGTCTTAAACGATATTTATTATATTATAGGTTTAGATTGGAATTTGTCAATTTTAATGCATTTAAAAACCACCTGCTTTTTAAAAAACAAGTGGTTTTTCTTTATTTAAATTTAAATCTTATTATTTTAATTTCTCTATTCTAGCTAAAACAGCATCTAGCATTTCTTTATACTTTTCGCCTTTAGCTTTTTCAGCATCAACAACATCTTGTGGTGCTTTTGCTACGAATCTTTCGTTTGAAAGTTTTTTCTCAACTCTATCTATTTCTTTTTCAAGCTTTTCTTTTTCTTTGTTTAATCTTTCAAGCTCTTTTTCTCTATCAACTAAGTCTAAAAGTGGCATGAATAATTCTCCACCTTGACAAACTACTGATACAGCATTTTCAGGAATATCATTTTTTGATGCTAAGAATGTAACATCACTAGCTGATGCAAGCTTTTCTATATATGAAGCGCCTTGATTAAATGCAACCTTAGCTTCTTCTGTTATAAATGCCATAACTTTAGCTTTTCTTGAAGGTGGTACATTCATTTCAGCTCTTACGTTTCTTAATGATTTAATAGCTTCTATAACGTATGCCATATCCTTTTCTGCAATTTCATCTTTTACATTTTCATTAAACTCTGGCCATTTAGCTATTGTTATTGATTCACATTCTGAATCTAAGTGAGTATAAATTTCTTCCGTTATAAATGGCATTACTGGGTGTAATAATTTTAATCCTGTAGTTAATACAGTGTTTAATACATTATAAACTCTACCCTTAGCTTTTTCATCTTCACCATATAATACTGGTTTTACAAGTTCTATATACCAGTCACAGAATTCTGTCCACATAAAGTCATAAGTCTTTTGAAGTGCTATTCCAAGCTCAAACTTATCCATATTTTCAGTTACTTCTTTAACTAATGTGTTAAGATTTGAAAGTATCCATCTATCAGCTAAGCTATAATCTTTATCATCTTTGTATTTTTCCATAAGTTCTCTATCAAGATTCATCATAACAAATCTTGAAGCATTCCAAATCTTATTAGCAAAGTTTCTAGCTGATTCAACTTTTTCTGGATAGAATCTTATATCATTTCCTGGTGCATTACCTGTAACTAACATAAATCTTAATGCATCAGCACCGTAAGTATCTATAACCTCTAATGGGTCTACTCCGTTACCTAGAGACTTACTCATTTTTCTTCCTTCTGAATCTCTAATAATACCATGTATTAATACATTTTCAAATGGAGTTTCTTTCATGTTATGAAGTCCTGAGAATATCATTCTAGCAACCCAGAAGAATATTATGTCGTATCCAGTAACTAGTGTGCTAGTTGGATAGAAATATTCTAAATCTCCTGTGTTATCAGGCCATCCAAGTGTTGAGAAAGGCCATAAGGCTGATGAGAACCAAGTATCTAATACATCATCTTCTTGTTTTAAGTTTTCTGAGTTACATTTTGAACAACATTTTGGTGTTTCTTCTGAAACTATTAACTCACCACATTCTACACAATGCCATACTGGTATTCTATGTCCCCACCATAGTTGTCTTGATATACACCAATCTTGAATATTTTCCATCCAGTTGAAGTATATTTTCTCAAATCTTTCTGGTACAAACTTAGTTTTCTTTTCTTTTACTACATCAATAGCTGGTTTTGCTAAAGATTCCATTTTAACATACCATTGTTTTGATATGATTGGCTCTATAACAGTTCCACATCTATCGTGTGTTCCAACGTTATGAACATGAGGTTTTATTTTGACAAGTAGTCCTTGTTCTTCAAGGTCTTTAACCATTGCTTTTCTAGCCTCATATCTATCCATACCTTGGTATTTTCCACCGAACTCATTTATAATTCCCTTATCATCCATAACTCTAATTTGAGCTAAGTTATGTCTTTTACCTACCTCATAGTCATTAGGGTCATGAGCTGGAGTTATTTTAACAGCACCTGTTCCAAATTCTATGTCAACATAATCATCACCAACAACTGGAATTTCTCTTCCTACTAATGGTAATATTAGTGTTTTTCCAATAAGATGTTTAAATCTATCATCATTAGGATTAACAGCAACAGCAGTATCACCAAGTAATGTTTCTGGTCTTGTTGTAGCTATTTCTAAAGATTCATTTGAATCTTTTATTGGATATTTAATGTGCCAAAAGTTTCCTTCTTGCTCTTTATACTCTATTTCTGCATCTGATAGAGCAGTTTGACACTTAGGACACCAGTTTGTAATTCTATTTCCTTGGTATATTAAGCCCTCATTATATAACTTAACGAAAACATGCTTAACTGCTTTATTTAAATTTTCATCCATTGTGAATCTTTCTCTTGTAAAATCAGCTGAAACACCCATCTTTTTAAGTTGAGTTCTTATTCTCTCTCTATACTCATCAGTCCATTCCCATACTTTACCTAGGAATGCTTCTCTTCCCATTTCTTTTTTCTTTAAGCCTTGCTTTAGAAGTTCGTTTTCTACCTTAACTTCTGTAGCAATACTTGCATGGTCTTGTCCTGGAACCCATAATGTACAGTAGCCTTGCATTCTCTTAAATCTTATAAGCATATCTTGAAGTGTATTGTCTAATGCATGACCTAAGTGAAGCTTTCCAGTTATATTTGGAGGTGGCATTATTATTGTGTATGGCTTTTTAGTTTTATCAATTTCTGGTGTAAAATATTTTTTCTCTTCCCAAATTTTATATAATCTCTCTTCAAACTCTTTTGGATCATAAGTTGTAGATATGTTTTTGTTATCTATCATAAAGAAAGTCCTCCTAAATTATTATTGTTTGTAAGATTTTAATTAAACCTTTAGTTTTAGCCCTATTATTTTTATACAACAAAAAAAGCCTTCTATCCTTAAAAGGACGAAGACTCGCGGTACCACCTTTTTTTCTAAAGTTTTAAATTTTTTTAAAACTTTAGACTCTTAACTCATTAACGACTTAGCCGTCTTTACCTACTAAATTTTTCAGTAAAGATGCTCAAAAGCTACCTTCAAAATACCGTAAATAGAAAATCTTTCAGCCTATGAATTTTCCTCTCTAAAATCCTAAGTATTTTTACTCCTCTTTTTCATAGCATTTCTTTTATAAAATTTTAAAAACACCATACCTTTAAGAATATGTCCATATAGCACAGTGTTTATACATGTAATTCTTATATTATATGAAAGCCCTCAAAAAAATTACCTTCAAATAAAAATATATATTTATTATTATAATGTTAATAAATAATATGTCAAGAAGTTTTACCCATAGTTTTTATTCTTAATTTCACTTACTTAATTGTATAATTTCCTAATTTATGTAAACAATTCTTTATATACGATTATTCGTAATTATATTATAAGTTTTTGGAGGAATTATGGGATATTTTTTAGATGCTAATTCTTTTTATGGTAATAAAGATTATGAAACTGCCATTTCTTTTTATGAAAAGGCTATTAAAACAAAAGATAACGAACCCTATGCTTACTATAATTTAGGAGTTTGCTATATAAAACTTCAAGAATACGATAAAGCTATAGAAATGATAAAAAAAACGCTTTGTCTAAATTTAGATGCAAAATATTTTTTTAATTTAGCTTATTGTTATTCAATGAAAGAAGATAATCCAAAAGCCCTGAGATATTTTAATATGGCTTGGGCATTAGATAATGAAGATAAGGATTGTGAAAAAGCTATAGATTTAATAACTCAAGCTTTAAAAAAGAAATAATCAAGTGATTTTATGTATATTATAATAATGAATTTAGATTTTTTAATTCAAACTACAATTCTTCTCTTGAAGTTTTTGTGAGTTTCACACATAAAAAAAATTTTAGAGTATTGTACATTTAAATTCACTTATAGTTTTTATTAATCATAAATTGATATAAATAATTAATTTAAGGGTGATTAAATGTCTGTCATTAAAGACAATATTTTAGATATAGCTGATAATCATTATAAATATTTAATTAATCTTCAAAATGTCGTTGGAGTTGGATTTGGGCACAAACGTATAAATGAAGTAAATACTTTTGAACCATGTATACATGTTTTAGTTAAAGATAAAATTAATTCTAGTTATATTTTGCCTAATAATATAATTCCTAAAACATTCATGGGGATTAAAACTGATGTTATAGAAATAGGTACGCCTGTAGCTCAAGTTATTGAGGGATTTTTACCTGAAAAAGTACGTCCATTAAAAGGTGGTTATGGAATTTCTACTGATTCTGGTGGAACAGGAACTATTGGTTGTATTGTAAAAAAAGTTACTAAAAATAAAGTTGAATATTTTATACTAAGCAACAATCATGTCCTTGCTGGATACAATAAATTCTCTATTGGTTCATCAGTATTTCAACCATCTAAAGATGATCATGGAACTGACGATGATATAATTGGTAATTTATCTGCATTTGTTAGATTAAAATTCAAAAATAAAGTTTATACGCCTACAAATTATACAGATTGCGCAATTGCTAAAATAAGCCCATTTATAATTTCAAATGAAGTAGAGTATATAGGAAAACTAAAAGGTTCTGCAGACCCCATTGTTGATTCAGATGTATTTAAAACTGGAACTACAAGTGGCTCGACTAACGGTCAAATCGAAACAATTGGAACAACTATAGAAATTAATTATGATAACAACACCAAAACAGCTTTGTTTAAAAAACAAATAACGACTTACATTCATAGTGAACCAGGTGATTCTGGAAGTGCTTTGGTAAATACCAACGATAAAGTTGTAGGTTTGCTTTTTTCTGGCACAGACAAAAATATGGCTATTTGTAACGATATTAATTTAGTTTTAAATAGTTTAAAAGTAGAGATTTATACTGTTTAAATTAATATTAACTTAAATAGTCATTATATTAAAAAATACCACTAATATTTAGTGGTATTTTTTAATATAATGGAAAATAAGCTCCATTGCTATCATCAATAGAATCATCAAATACTTCTAATGCAAAAGGATTACTTTCATTTGGAATTTCAAAACACAACGTTCCTTTAACTGTTTGTCCACCTAATATCTTTCCTTTTTTAAGAAGTTGTTGTTTTGATTTTTCTATGCATTCAGCTATTTTATCATTTCCATCATATTTAAGAATAAATTGATTTGGATTGTACTCTATAAAATTTTCATTTTCCTCAATTCCAGATATAAGCTCAACATCAATTAATATTAATTTATGCCCTTTTTTTGGAGAAGGTTTTTCAATTTTATTAAGAATGGCTATATGTAGATTATCTAGTTTATCGACATTTTTATGTTTCTTATCAAAATTTGCTACAGCTTCTCTTATATCGCTAACACGTTTATTGTCCTTATAATATATGTATCCTACAAAAGACCCATAGGCTATTGCTATAGTTATTACTATACTTAATGATATTAATATTATCTTCTTCATTTCATCCTCCTTTGTTATAACTAAATATATTACATTAACAATAAAATTAAATAAAAAAAATTTATTAAAATTATTGGAATTACTCCTACTGAAAGAGATATTATCAACATCTTTATTTTACCATAAAAGTTACACTTAAAATAATCGCATAAAGCTTTATATCCTATAACTATTAATGTTAGTTGTAAAAATATAAGTATAGGAAATATATACTTATATATATTTTTATATATTATATATTTTTCTTCTATGTGTTTTATAAAAAAAGGAAAAATCATACTTGGAATATACAAACACCAAGCAACTATAGTTCTATATGTATTATATCTATCACAAGAATCTAATGGTTTATTTATTTTCCTCATATAAAACCATTCTAATACTGAAACATTATCCTTTTTATATTTGCAAATTCTCAGTTGAATACTATATAAATTGCTTTCTATTTTAGTTATATTTCCATCCATAATAAAATATTGTTTAGGTAAGTCTTTTGCTATATAGCTAAAAATTTTTTCATCTTCAAATCTATCCAAAATTTCTACTTTAAATTCAAGGTTAGCTATTTTATCATTATAAAGTAATAATTTTTCTGATAAATTATTTATTACTTTTTCTCTATCATAGTTTATAATTTTACTCACTTAAAATCCAACTTTCTAACATTAAATATAACACTTACTCTTTATTTTTAATGTAAAACATCTTTCATATTTTTGCATCAATCTCTATTGTTAATATTATAACATATTTAAATCAAAAGAGACATTTTTAAAATGCCTCTTCAATTTTAATAAAATATTCTATTTTATAATTATTGGCTCTTTTATTCGTATCTCATAATTTTCTAGCCAACTCTTGCTAGCTTCTTTATAAATTGTTTTTCCATTTTTATTCTTACAAATATAAACTTTTGCTTTTTCCTTTTCAGTATAAACAGAAAAAGTAAACTCTTTAATATTAGTAGCAACTCCCCATTCGCCTTTATTATTCATGCAAACTACAGATAAATCACCTATTTTTCCTCTTCTTTTTCTTAATTCATTATTTAATTTGTTTATAGCTATATTTCCTGCTTCTTGTGGTTTATACCCTTGTTCCATTAATCTAACTATTTCATAGGATATGCAACCTTTCATTAAGTCCTCTCCAAGACCTGTTGCTGTTGCTCCTCCAATTTTACTATCAACATAAAATCCAGAGCCTACAATAGGAGAATCACCTATTCTACCTCTTTGTTTCATGAAAAGACCACTTGTAGATGTTCCTACGCTCATAGAACCATTCTTATCTAATGCAATCGCACCTATGGTATCATGTCCATTATAAGGAGATATCATTTTTTCTTCATTAACTCTTTTTTTATAATGATTTTTAGCTCTTTCTGTAAGCATATTAATTCTTTCAAATCCATTTTTATGAGCATAACATTCCGCTCCAGCACCTACTAAAAAACAATTAACTTCTTCAAAGCTTAACTTTCTTGCTATACTAATTGGATTTTTAAAATCCTTTATTCCACCTATAGCACCAACAGATAATGTATTACCATCCATAAATCCTGCATCTAATTCAACTTCACAAAATTCATTTGGAAGTCCTCCATACCCTACTGACTTAAAAAATGGATAGTCTTCAACTACCTTAATTAAATTTTCTACTACATCACCAGATTTCATTCCATCTTTTAAGTCTTCTTCAATAAACTTAATTCCATCAAGAGCCATTCGCCAAGTTGCTATAACTCCAAAATCCATTTTTTCCTCCATAAACTAAACATATATTTTCTCAACATATTCAGAAGTCATAAGCATTAAAAGTGCTCCATATCCTAATTTAAATTCTATAATATCTCCTAATTTATAATCTATTTTAGAATTACTTAAATTTAATAAGAGATGGTCGCTACTTGCACCTAAAATTTTCACATCTAAATCCTTAGTTATTAGTGAGTTTATATCTAAATCTTGTTTTCCGATAGCTACTATTCCTCTTTTTATAATCCCTTCATCTTTAAATATAGGTTTATTTCCAAATACATCAAAACCAATCTTTCCTTTAGGAACTGATGGTTTATTTTTTACTTCTATTAATTCCCCTTTTAAGATAAAAACATCATTAAAAGTTTCTTTAATTCTTTTCCCATAAGAAGTTTCTCTTCCTAACAAAATTCCTTCGCCTATTCTAAGATTGTTTATTCCTTTTGGTATTTTCTTATTTATAACTAGAGGAAGTGATGAACTATTTCCACCTGAAATAATAGAAAGTTTCTTATTAAATTTATTTTCTATCTTATTCTTTATAACTTCTAACTTTTCTAGATTACTTTCTTCTGGAATTACTCCACCATAGCAAGTTAGATTTGTTCCAATTCCATATAAATCTATTCCTTCAATATTTAAAACTTCTTTAATTATATTTTCCACATTTTCTTCTAAAACGCCTTCTCTTAAATCTCCGAGGTCTATCATTAGTATAACTTTATAAGTTTTATTATTTTTCACAGATTCTTTTCCAATTTCCCTAATTATTTCAATTTCAGAGACTAAAGCTATATCACTATATTTAATTACATCTTCTATTTCACTTTTCATTGGAATTCTAAGAAGTAACTTTTCACATTTTAAATTTTGTATCTTTTTTAAGTTCTTAATTCTAGAATCTGCTAATGTTTTTATTCCACAGTCTAAAAAAGTCTTAGCTATTTCTTTATTACCACAAAAAGCTTTTGTAACTCCAGTAACTTCTATATCTAATTCTTCACATAAACTTACTACTTTTCTTATGTTAGTTTTTAACTTTTCTAAATTAATTTCTAGTAAAGGATATTTCACCCCCATTATTTCACCTCAACTTAAATAATTTTAAACTCCTAAGCTTTCTTTAATAAGAGATAACGAATCTTCTAAACTAACTTTACTTATAACCCCTGCTGCCGCTAAAATATAATCTTTATCCATTAAAATCTTAGATTCTACTGGTGGCATCATTGATAAATCTTTTCCTCTATACTTTATTTTCTCTAAAATTTCTTCCCCTTTTCCAAGGTAAGTTAATGCCCCACCTGTCCCAATTATATATTTAACCTTTGATAAATCCTTTCCACTTGCAGAATATCTATTTTCACCAAAAACTCTTTTTACCTTTCCAACATGTCTTTTAATTGCAACCTTAACAGCTTTTTTAGTTAGTATTCTAGAAAGTTTTTTTTCTCTTTCTGTAATTGGAATAGCTTTAATTTCATTTATAAAATCATCTTTAGAAAAATCTAAAGTTTCATGCTCATCTAAAATATTTATTAAGTTTTCTTTATTTATAAAAACTCCTAAATCTCCTTCAACAGTTCTTTTTGCTAACGGTTCTGGGGAAGTTAATATATCTAAAAATTCTTTACTTCCCTCTGTAACTGAATGAATATCAGTAGTTGCACCACCTACATCCAAAACCAATAAGTCACCTATTTCATTATAAAGAATTTTAGCACTTTCCATTACAGCACCAGGAGTTGTCATTATATTTTGAACTACTTGTTTTATCTTTTCCATTCCTTTAGCTTTTGTTATATTTTCTTCGAAAGCTTTTTGAATAACCTTTCTTGTAGGTTCTACATTAAGCTCATCTATAGTTGGATAAACGTTTTCTGATATATAAAGAGTATGATTTTTAAATATTTCTCTTATATCTTCATGATTTTCGATATTTCCACAATATAAAATAGGTATATCCTTTATTTCATTTGAAATTAATTCACTATTATAAAGAGATGTTTCTCTTTCTCCATAATCAACTCCACCAGAAATTAATATTAAATTTATATCTTTTTCTTTTATTTTTTTAATATCACTTTTTCTAAGTTTTCCAGAAGTAATAAACTTTATTATTCCACCAGCCCCAAGTGCCGCCTCTTTGCCTGCTTTTACCGTCATATCATACATAAGGCCATGAACAGATATTTTAAGCCCACCTGCTGCTGAAGATGTTGCAAGGATTTTTTCTCCTTCTACTTTTTCTTTTAACTTTTCTTCCATGTTTTTTATTGCATTTTTAAGTCCAAGGGTTACATCTCCTTCTAAAACAGTTGTATAGGCTCTTCCTTGAGAGATTAATTTTAAAATTCCTTCTTTATAATCAAAGGCTGATGCTAGTGTTGTGGTACTTCCTATTTCAAAAATTAAATACTTAACTTTCATTGATTACTCTAAAGCCTTTCTTTTTTCTAATTCCTTAACTATAAAACTTGCAACATCATGTCCTTTAGAACCTCTTCCAAAGCCTGCATCCATGAAATTACTTTTTGCAATCTCATCTGTAACTTGAGTTCCACCACATATTAATATAAGTTTTTCTCTTATTCCCTTTTCCACTGCTAAATCATTAATTTTCCTCATATTTTTTATATGAACATCATTATGAGTTATTATAGTACTTGCTAAAACTACATCTGCTTTGCTTTCTATAGCTGCATCTAAAAGCTTTTCAATAGGACATGAAGTTCCAAGATAAATACACTCTATTCCATACTTTTCTATTCCACCATGTTTTATATCAATAGTTTCTCTAAGACCTACCGAATGTTCATCCTCTCCAACAGTTGCAGCAACTACCTTTACAGGATTATTTTCTATAAAGCTCTTTATTTTATTATCCGAAAGAACTTCTCTTTTTTTAGGGATTTTTAAAGTAGTTCTATCTACTTCAAAATCAACCTTACCTTTTATTTCAACTAAAGTTCCTTCTGCATCTTGAAGAACTTGCTTATGAATAACTTCAACTTCCTTAAGGTTCATTTTCTTTCCTATTTCTAGTGCCGCAGCCTCTGCTACATCTTCTTTTTCTTTTAAAAATAAAGTTGTAGATATAACTCTATCATTATTCCATTCAACTTCTGGGATTATTTTATTCTCATCTTCTACCTTATTAAGTCTTTCATTAACATTATCAATTTCATCTAATTCATCAATAAATTTTATTTTTTCATGTTTGCATAAAGTACATCCATTTATACTATGACAAGGCTTTTTATACTCGTCTTTAACATTGTTATATCCAAAATGAGAACATACTGGTGCAAAATAATCTGTATCTCTTTTTAATACAGTACAATTTCCAACTCCGCCATCTATTTTTCTACTTATTCCATCTCCATTTCTTTCAGGATATTCTCCAGAGTCTACAAAAAAGCCATTTTCAATAGCTTTAAAATATCCTCCATTTTCTATTATTTCTTCCAAAAATAAAACTGCTCTCTCCTTTATTTCACGAGCCTTATCCCTTAAATAGCCATCATTCTTAAGCTCAACCATTTCCATTAATCCATCCATGCCTATTAAAGCTTGTTTTGCTGTATTAACTGCATGAATATTATTATAATGCCAAGGAACATTTCGTCCTTCATCTGGAGTTATAGTACTTTGAATGTCTACTGATGTTAGTTTTGAAATTAAAAGGTTTAAGGTATGATTAACAGTTGCTTCTCTTGTGCAAGACTCTATATATTTTGTATTCATTTGAGCTCTCATCTTATAATCTTTAAATATATCTCTTAATGCTACTGCATAAGGTAAGTCTAATTTTAAAGAAGGTGCTGGAGATGATGAAGGTGGTACTGTTGATAAGGCTATATTTTCTTTTTTCATTCCTATAAGCTCTGAAAATTTAGAATTTATTCCATGTTGAACTATAAGTTCTGGCATTACTTTATAGCCTTTCATTGCCGTGGCATTAGCATTATGAGCACCATCTATTTGTAAAATATCAGAGTCTACCATAAGCTTTTTAGCAACTGCTGCATCAACAAAGCTTCTAACCATGTTTATATTTCTATATAAAACATTATATTGGGGGTCTTGATGAGCTCCATTAACTCCCTCTTCAGAAAACATAACTGCAATATCAGGTCCTGCAACTCCTGAAACATAGGAATGAAAATTTATTTCTCGTCCAACTTCTTCTTCAATCATATCTAAAGCTTTTCTTGTAGCTCTAATTTGTTTTCTAGTTATAGGAACACCTCCAATTCCTTCTGGAGTTCCCTCTATAAGTCCATCAAAATGACTTTGACCTGCTGTTCTTATAACCATCATATGATCTGCACCATGATATGCTGCCATCCTCATTCTTCTTATGTCATCCTCAAACCTACCCGATGCTATTTCTGTTGTTATAACTGGTATAGGTTGTGGATCTATATTATCAAAGCTTCTTGATGCTGGAAGTCCTTTAAAATTTTTTAAAGGTTTTGATACTTCACTATAATTAAATTCTCCAACATTTTCATCGTATTTTTCTCTCCAATGCCATCCTTTTCTCTTTGGAGAATATTCGTCTAAATCTTTTAAAATTTCTTTAATGTTGATTTTTTCATCCTTTTTTAACATTCTATCTCTCCCTTTTACTCCATAAATTAATTATTCTTATCCATTTTATTGTTAAAATATATCCTAACTTCTTTCCAACCTATCCCTTTCGCAAGTTCTTCTCCTGCTTTTAAATAATCCAAATTTTTAAGTTCTGAGTAAACCAATATAGAATGTCCAACACCTTTGCTTAAAAGATTCCATTTTAAAGCTTCTTTTATTAATTTATCTGCTTCAATGCTTGAAAAACCCATTCTTAAAACAACTGATCTTTCTATAGCTGGCGTTGTGTTCTCCTTAGCTAAATCAATTAAAGGAGTTACTATTTTTTCAGTTAATCTCCAAAATCTATCGTAAAGTTCATCATCACTTAAATTTTTTAAATGCTTCCTTCTATTTTCAAAATCATCTTTTCTCTTCATTTTTACCCCTCATACTCTAACATAAAATATTTTTTATATCCTTATTAAAAATTTTTAATTCTTCACTTAAAAATTTAATATCCTCTTCTAATAAGTCAGAGGAATCAATATTTTTTAAAATGTTCTTTAAGTAAGATTTTCTCATATTATTTAAATCTATTTCTTTAAATCCTAAGTATTTAGGCTCTTTAGGTAAAATTATATTTTGTCCTGAAATTTCATCCTTAGGATCTCCAATTAAAATATTTACTCCATTTTTCTTAGCAAAAGTTAATTGAGATAATAAATGCTTTCCTGCACCTGTATACTCAGTTTCTTGAACTACTATAATATCGTCATCTCCATATTCTTGTGCTAAGCTAAAAGCTGCTGCTAAAGATGTATTTCCTGCAGGTCCTCTTTCTAATCCCTCTAATTTAGCTAAAAGTTCTGTTGTATAAAAAACTTCTCCTTGATTTAAGGTTACATATCTATCTAAATATCTTAAAGGTCTTGCTGCACTTCTTGGAACATCTGACCTATCTGGATTTGTCATAAAAGGAACTCCAAAGCCTGTATGACCTGTTGTGAAAGATTTTCTATTAAAATCTCTATCTGAAGCCATATGAAGTCCTGATAAATTTACAGACGCTCCTATTATTTTTGTATCTTCACACCCTGCTTTTATAAGTCCCCTTGCTGTTCCAGTTACATTTCCTCCACCTGCATGAGTTACAACTACAGCTACTGGATCTTTATTAAATTTTTCTCTACAATTCATAGCTATTTCATATCCTAAAGACTCGACTCCAGCTATACCATAAGTTGAATAAAGAGATGCATTATAATATCCCTCTTCATCTAAAATCTTTAAAAACATATAAAAAAGTTCTGGGCCTACTGTAACTCTTAAAACTTCTGCACCTAAACACTCACATTTTCTTGTTTTTTCTAAAATCTCTGGTTGCCCAATTTTATTTGAATCATAGCATTCTTGAACTATTAGGCTTTTAATATTTCTCATTGAAGCTTGTGATGCTACTGCTGCTCCATAGTTTCCAGAAGTTGCAGCTGCAACACCTTTATATCCTCTCTCTTTTGCATCAAAGACAGAAAGTGATGCTCTTCTATCTTTAAAACTTCCAGAAGGATTTACACTTTCATCTTTTATAACTATCCTTGCTGCTTTACCAGTTTTAGAAGTTTTTCTTGCAAGTTTTGTTAAATTTCTAAGTTCTAATAAAGGAGTGTTCCCAACACCAACTTCTCTTTGAATTTTAATAATATCCTCTAAGGAATACTTCACATCACTCATCATTTTTTCATAATCAAAAGATATTTTTCCATACTCATATTTTTTATAATCAATTCCTACGGACTTATATATTATTTCTTCTTTTCTTTTCATTATTTTTTCATATAAATTACTCTCCATCCTCTTTAATCAACTCCTTCGCTTGTTCTCTTATATAATTTAGTTCATCAACATATTCACCGTAATTTATTTCATATCTTGGGTTTTTACATTTTAGAACTCCTTTTAAAATTCTTCCATTAACAGTCTTTATGTTGCAATTGCTTCCTTCTAAAGAATCCTCTAATAGAAATCCTTTAGCCCACATTTTAAAAGGTTTGTTTTTTGTATCCTGTGGCAAATTAGAACTTCTATTTATTGGTTCTAAAATTATATTTTCAATTTCTACAAATGAATCTTTCTCTATCATCTTTTAAATCCCCTTAAGTTTTTTAATTGATCTTCAAAGCTATTTTCTATTCCATGAGGTAATGGTAAATCAAGCATAGTTTTTAATCCTGCTTTTGCAGCTATAACATGAGGAATCATATTTACAGCCATTGCCATAGTTCCAATTCCACCAGGTATTTCTGGAGTTATACTCATTTTTATATTAGGAGTTCCATAAATTTCAATATAATCACCTGTTTTAACATTTTCAAAATCTGGTTTAATCTGCTGTGGATGTTCCATTACTATAACCTTTTCACCATTGTTTATCCCATAAGCTATATGATTACATCCTGCAACCATTCCAGGTTCAACCTTTACATATTCTGTCTCTCTATATACATTAGAAACTATAGGCTCTTTACTTTCTATTATTTCATCTATTTTTATTCCTAAAGCTTTGGCAACTAAAGAAATTGATTGTCTAAATCCAATATGCCCAACTATATTCTTATTTAAAATTCCTTTTTCAAACTCTTCAACAGTTGTACCAACCCCTTGAGTTTTCATAACAGTTGGCCCAAAAGGTGATAAATCATTAACTCTTCTTGCAACTACTCTATCTACCTTAATGCATGGTGCAGTTAAAACTGCTACTAATGTATCTAATACAAAGCCAGGATTTACTCCTGTTCCTAAAATCGTTACATTATTTTTTTTACACAAATAATGTAACGCCTTGGATAATTTTTTTTCAGAAGCTTCTCCGTAAGCCATTTCTTCTGCAATAGTTATACAATTTTTCTTAGAATTTATTATTTTCTTAAGCGTTGTAAATATATTTTTTATAAAAGAATCAATAGATAAAATAACTATATCTACTTGATTTTGTTTTAATGCTATATCTAAATCTCCTTTTACTTTAATATTTAAAGTTTTATCAAGTTCTAATACTTCACCTAAATCTTTGTTTATCTTATTAGGATTTTTATCAATAACAGATACTATTTTTATTCCTTTTTTATCTAAAATCATTTTAGCCATGCCACTACCCATAGCTCCAAGTCCAACCAACATAACTTTAATCATAATTTATAAACTTCCTTTCGATTTTTAATAGCTTGTACATAATATTTAAAACATAATAAACAATATAAATTTTTTAATTACTAATTACTAAAGTATATAATTAATACTTAAAATTAATTACTAATGTTAAATAAAATTTTACAAAAATCTTATTGTATTTTTTTGTAATATATTAGTATTATTATTAGGTGGATAATTGAAATTTATATATCATTTCCAAAAATTATGTTATAATACAAGCATAATAGACTAATATTTTGAGAGGTTTTAGCTATGGATATAAATAAAATTTTAAGAGTTGCAACCTATGCCGGAAGAATGATTTTAGAAAATGGTGGTGAAACTTATAGAGTTGAAGAGACTATTTGTATCATCTGTGAATCTTTTGGCGTTAATGAGGCTGATGGCTTTGTAACTCCAACTGGCATTATGGTTTCAGTATCTGATGAATTTGGTAGAACTATTTCTGCTGTAAAACGTGTAAAATCTAGGACCGTAAATCTTGAAAAAATAGCTAGAGTAAATCAACTTTCAAGAAATGTTAAAACTCAAAATTTATCAGTAGATGAATTGTATGCAAAGTTAAAAGAAATTGAAAACTGTGAAAAATATAGTAATTTAACTATAATACTTGCAGCAGCAATTGCAGCGGCTACATTTTCAATGATGTTTGGTGGAAACTTTAAAGACTTTATTGCTACTTTTTTTGTTGGATTAATTCTAAAAGTTTTCGCTTACTTTGCAGCTGAATTATCTATAAACGAATTTTTTATTAACTGCTTAGGCGGTGCAATATCTGCAATTTGTGCCTTAATTTTAGTTAACTTTGGAATTGGTGAGAACATAGACATGATAATTATAGGTGCTATTATGCTATTAGTTCCAGGACTTACAATAACCAATGCTATTCGTGATACCATAGCAGGTGATATTTTATCAGGTATTACAAGAGGAGCCGAAGCTTTTTTAGTTGCTATTTCTATTGCAGTTGGCACTGGAGTAGTTTTAAGTTTTTGGTCTAAACATCTTGGAGGTGCTTAAAAATGCTAGCAGATTTTTTTATAGCTTTAGTATCTACTTTTTGTTTCGCAATTGTATTTAATATACGAGGTAAAAATATAATTTTTGCATCTTTTGGTGGAGTTGTAAGTTGGTTAACTTATAAAATTGCTCTTCATCATGGTTTTGATGTAATTCAAGCATCTTTTATTTCGGCTGTAATATTTAGTGCTTATTCTGAAATGTTTGCAAGAATTTTAAAAACTCCTGTAACAAGCATTGTTATTTGCGGTTTAATCCCTTTAGTTCCTGGTAGTGGAATGTATTATACTATGTATGCCGCTGTAAAAGGAAATGCTCAGCAAACTTTAAGTTTAACTTTAAATACATTAGCTTGTGCTGGTGCTTTAGCATTAGGAGTTATTTTAGTTTCAACTATTACTAGACTTATTTTCTCAGCGAAAAGGAAAGTAGTTAAAAATCCACTTATTATCCAAAGTAAAAAATTAGTAAGTAAAACAAAAGGTATCAAAAAAAATCCACCCAAAAAATAAGGTGGATTTATTTATTTCATAAATGTATTAATTGTTCTAATAATTTCTTCTAATCCTTCTGAATTTTTTGACTCATAATCTATGCCTAAACAATTTCTTGCATAGTTTTCTATAAGCATACTTCCAACTTTATTTGTTGCTGCTCTAACTGCTGATATTTGAATTAAAACATCTTTACAACAAACATTTTTATCAACCATACCTTGAATTCCCTTAATTTGTCCTTCAATTCTTCTAAGCCTTGTTGTTATATCTTTTCTTAGCTTTTCATTTCTATCTTCCATAATAATCACCATCCTTAACTTATATTTTATAAGGTTATTATATACAATATAATACTTTTATATCTTTAATTTTGCATATATAAATTCTCAAAAATATTTTAATATTAATTTTAAAACATAGGTTGCTTGTTAAAATATATAAATATTAAAACTAAAAGGATATAATCCTTTAAGAACTATATCCTTTTATATAAAACTTTATTTTTCTTCTTTCTTTATTAGGGCTATTCCAAGTTCAGCTAATTGAGAATCATCAGCTATATTTGGAGCTTCTGTTAAATAACAGAATGCATTTTGATTTTTAGGGAATGTTATAACATCTTTTATGTTGTCAGTTCCAGCTAAGAACATTATCATTCTATCAAGACCAAATGCTAATCCGCCGTGTGGTGGTGGGCCAAACTTAAATGCTTCTAGTAAAAAACCAAATCTTTCCCAAGCTGATTCTTGAGTAAATCCTAAAACTTCAAACATTTTCTCTTGAAGTTTTGTATCGTGAATTCTTATTGATCCTCCACCAAGCTCTTCTCCATTTAATACTAAATCATAAGCCTTAGCACGAACTCTACCTGGTTCTGTTTCTAAGTACTCAAGATCTTCATCCATTGGAGCTGTAAATGGATGATGAGCTGCGAAATATCTTCCTTCTTCTTCATCATACTCAAGTAATGGGAATTCTGTAATCCAAGTAAAGTTAAATTCATTTTTATCTTTTATTAAGTCAAATTTCTTTGCAAGTTCTAATCTTAATTGGCCTAAGCTTTGGAATACTACTGAATTTTTATCTGCAACTATTAAGATTATATCGTTAGTTTCAGCATTCATAGTATTTATTATGCTTTGCATTTCTTCTTCTTTTAAGAATTTAGCAATTGGTGATTTTATACCTTCTTCTTTTAATTGAATCCAAGCTAAACCTTTAGCTTTGAAAGTCTTAACAAACTCTCCAAGTCTGTCAATATCCTTTCTTCCCATAGAAGCTCCACCTTTTAAGCATAAAGCTCTTACAGAACCACCATTTAAAATTGCATCATTAAACACTTTAAAGTCTGATGTTTTAACTACTTCAGTTAAATCAGTAATTTCCATTCCAAATCTTAAATCTGGCTTATCTGATCCATACTTTTCCGTAGCTTCTTTAAATGGCATTCTTTTAATTGGAAGCTTAACTTCATGACCTAAAACTTCTTTAAATACATGAGCTATTAATCCTTCATTTACTTCTATAACATCATCTTGCTCAACAAATGTCATTTCTAAATCAACTTGTGTAAATTCTGGTTGTCTGTTTGCTCTTAAATCTTCATCTCTAAAGCATTTAACTATTTGGAAGTATCTATCAAATCCTGATACCATTAATAGTTGCTTAAATAATTGTGGTGATTGAGGAAGTGCATAAAACATTCCTGGATAGTTTCTTGATGGAACAAGATAATCTCTAGCACCTTCTGGTGTAGATTTTGTAAGCATAGGAGTTTCCATCTCTAAGAAACCATGATTATCTAGGTAATCTCTTATAGCTTTAGAAGCTCTATGTCTTATCATAAAGATATTTTGCATATCAGGTCTTCTTAAATCTAAATATCTATATTTTAATCTTATATTCTCTGCTGCATCTAAGTTTTCTTTAATATATATTGGAGGAGTTTCTGATTCTGAAAGTATTTTTATTTCTTGACCTTTAAGTTCTACCATACCTGTTGGCATGTTTTCATTTACAGATTCTCTCTTTACTATTTCACCAGTAACTGCGATGCAGTATTCTGGTCTTACCTTATCAGCTTTTTCAAAAGCTTCTTTGTTTATCTCTTCTCCAAATACAACTTGAAGTATTCCAGTTCTATCTCTTAAATCAACAAACTCAAGACCTCCAAGATTTCTTCTTCTTTGAACCCATCCCATAACAGTAATTTTTTTACCTATGTGTTCTTCTCTTAAGTCACCACACATCATGTTACGTTTTAGCCCATTTAGTGCCTCACCCATATGTAAATCCCGTTACGAAAAATAAAAATATATTTTTCGCCCTTTCTTTTTTTATTTTTATATATTTATTACAACAATTAGTTGCACTTTTAAACTTTTATTCTTTTATAAGCTTTGAAATTTCTAAAAGATTATCTAAATCTACCTCAAATTTTTCTCCATCACTCATTCTTTTTAAGATAGCTTTTTTAGTTTCAAGTTCATTGTCACCTAAAACAATTGTAAATCTTGATCCTATTTTATTAGCAAACTTCATTTGAGCTTTAACACTCTTTGTCATGTGATCTAAGTCACACTTTATTCCAAATTTTCTAAGTTCATTAACCATTTTAAATGAATGTAAACTTGCCTCTTCACCCATTGAAACTAAGTATAAATCATTGTAAACTGGTTCTGGAATTTCTATGTTTTCTTTTTCAAGAGTCATTAATAATCTTTCAAGACCTAATCCAAATCCAAAAGCAGGCATTGAAGGACCATCAAGTTCCTCTATAAGTTTATCGTATCTTCCACCACCACATACAGTTAATCCATCATTTATTATTTCAAAAACTGTTTTTGTATAGTAGTCAAGTCCTCTAACAATATAAGGGTCTACTGTATACTTAATTTCAACTGTATCTAAATATTTTTTAAGTGTTTCAAAATGAGTACTACACTCACCACAAATATAATCTAATATTATTGGTGCATTCTTAGTTATTTCATTACACTTTTTCTCTTTACAATCTAATATTCTCATAGGGTTTTTCTCAAATCTTGTTTTGCAAGTTGAACATAGACTATCATAATTTTCTTCTAAATATTTTTTCAAGGCATCATTAAATTTTTCCCTACAATCAGGACATCCTAAACTATTTATATTTAATGATAAACCTTTAAGTCCTAATTCATCTAAAACTCTCATTGCAGCACTTATTATTTCAGCATCTACTGAAGCTTCTTTACTTCCAAAAACCTCAATTCCATATTGATGAAATTGTCTTAATCTACCTTTTTGAACATTTTCATATCTAAAAGCTGGAATAAAATAATAAAGTTTTGTAGGTTGTGCATCTGCATACATACTACTTTGAATAAATGCTCTAACTGTTGGTGCTGTTCCCTCTGGTTTTAGGGTCATGCTTCTTCCACCCTTATCATCAAAAGTATACATTTCCTTTTGAACAACATCAGTAGTTTCTCCAACACCTCTTTTAAATAGTTCTGTACTTTCAAACATAGGTGTTCTTATTTCTCTTATTCCATACTCAGCTGAAATTTCTCTTAATTTATTTTCAATGTAATGCCACTTATAAGCATCCTTTGGTAGCATATCCTTTGTTCCTTTTGGTGCTTGAATTGCCATTTAAAATTCCTCCTATATTTAGCTATAAAGCGTATTCAGTAGTGTTATTTTTTCTTCAACCATTTCTTCAGCTCTTTTTATATATTCTCTTACGTCCTTTACATTAGAAAATCTCTCAATTCTATCTTCTTCAAGAAAAACAACCTTAGAAACCGCATCAGCTCCTAGTGCAACTATAGTCTGTTTATCTTCTATCATTTCTATATTATAAATACATTCTTTGCTTTCCTTAGAATATCCTAAATTCTCCATATTACCTACCATATTTTTTTGTCTATACATGTAATATGGATTCATATTTAAACTTTCAGCTAAAACCTTCGTTTCATTATACATTTTATTAAGTTCATCTTGGCTCGGTATATTAACTTCTTTATTTAATATAATTTCTTCATGAAGTCTTGAAGCTCTTTTTATAGACATTCCATGAACTGTTAAACTTTCAGGATTTAAATCTTTAATCATACTACATGTTTTTTGTATATGATTAAAGTTCTCCTTTGGAAGTCCTACTATTATATCCATATTTATATTATCAAAACCTATTTCTCTTGCTAAATTAAATTTATCTATTACATCCTCTACAGTATGGTTTCTTCCTATTTCTTTTAAGGTAGAATCATTCATACTCTGAGGATTTATACTTATTCTTGAAACATTAAACTTTTTCATAGATAAAAGTTTTTCACGAGTTATACTATCAGGTCTTCCACACTCCACAGTAAACTCTTTAATATTTTTATCCACTACAAAAGCTTTATATACTTTTTCTAATATATCATAAAACTCTTCATTATTTACTGAAGTTGGAGTTCCGCCTCCAAAATACACTGTTTCTATTTTTATATTTTTTTCATCTATATATTTTTTAATAGATTCAATCTCATAACTTAAAGTATCTAAGTATGGCTTTACTATTTTTTTACAACCACTTATAGGATTAGATGCAAAAGAACAATAAAGACATCTTGTTGGACAAAATGGCATTCCAACATATATGCTTAAGCTTTTTGGATCTTTATTTACAAATTCTTCTTCTCTCTTTGCAACATCAATACAAAGCTTTGATTTTTCCGCTGATGCATCATAAGTTTCTTTAAAATAACTTATAACTTCATCTTGAGTTTTTCCCTCTTCTAATAGTTTAAATGCTATTTTACTTGGTCTAATACCAACTAAAGTACCCCATGGATAATTTTCTTTTGTTATTTTTGAAAGGTTTTTAAAAATAAATTTCTTAATTACTTCTTTCTTTTTATCACCTTTTAGTTCTTCGTTTTCCTCTAAATCTTTATGATGAAAAGAAATCTTATCTTCTGTAATTATTACTTTATAATCTTCATCTTCCTCAACAAATTCAATATCATCAAAGGTATAGAATATATTAAACATTTGATACAAATCGTATCTATACTTCATATCATTTAAATTTACTTTTACCTTCATAATTTCTCCTTATTATCTTAAGAAAGAGTTAGTTGCTTTCTCGTAAGAAAGGTCTGTTTCCATTCCATGTCCAGGCATAACTTTTATATGTCCACCAAGCGGTAATATTTTATTATGAATGCTATCCATTATACCTTCATAATCTCCACCACCAAAATCAGTTCTTCCGATTGAACCTTTAAAAAGGGTATCTCCTGTAAATAACATATTATCTACAAGAAAGCAGACTCCACCTGGTGTATGCCCTGGAGTTTCTATAACTTTTATTTCGTGTTTTGCAAGATTTATAACATCATCCTCTTGTAAATCAAAATCAGCACTTGGAATATCTCCATATATATAAGTTTTAGCTTTTATTAGCTTTTCATCTTCTTTATTTAGATAAAATGGAATATTATACTTTTCTTTTAAATCCATTACTCCACCAACGTGGTCTACGTGTCCATGAGTTAAAAGTATAAACTTAGGTTTTCCATTTAACCTTTCAATAGCTTCTATAATGTCATCGCTATCTCCACCTGGGTCTATTATTCCCATTTCCTTTGTATCTTCATCCATTAATAAATAACAGTTTGCACCATATATGCCTGCTACTATTCTTTTTACTAACATGATATCCCCTCCAAACTTAGAAAGTTTTCTTGCTTTCTAGTAATAAAGTAACTGGTCCATCATTTATTATTTCAACTTCCATATCTGCACCAAATACACCAGTTGCTATTTTCACATCTTCATTCTCAAAACTTTTTATAAATTCATTATATAACTTTTCGGATTCTTCTCCGCCTAAAGCATTCATAAAATTTGGTCGTCTTCCTTTTCTACAATCACCATAAAGAGTAAACTGAGAGATTAAAAGAAGTTCTCCTTTAACATCTAATAAGGATAAGTTCATTTTGCCATTTTCATCTTCAAAAACTCTTAAATTTAATATTTTATCCTTTAAAAACTTTACATCTTCTAGGGTGTCTTCTTTTGAAATTCCTATTAAAACATTAAAACCTTTTCCAATTTCTCCAACTACTTTGCCATCAACTTTTACTGAAGATTTTTTAACTCTTTGTACAACAGCTCTCATTTTTTCCTCATCCTTTTTTAATTATTAACTCTATATACATCGATTATATCTTTAATTTTTCTAAGTTTTCTTATTAAACTATTAAGTTGTTCTATATCATCTATATTAACCTTTATGTTTATAACTCCAACATTATCTTTTATAGAATTTGCATTTAACCCGTTAAGTTTTATTTTAGATTCTGTTATTACACTCATAACATCTGACAATATACCAAATCTATTTTCCGATTTAACTTCAATCTCAGCTGTGTAATTAATTCCTTTTTCATTTCCCCAGTTTACTTCAACTATCTTTTCGTCCTTAGCATCAATTAATGATTTAATATTGCTACAATCATTTCTATGAACAGATACACCTCTTCCTTTTGTAACGTATCCTATAATAGGATCTCCAGGAACAGGGTTACAGCATTTTGCAAATCTAATCATAACATTATTCTCACCTTTTACAGTGATTCCATCCGAGCCACCTTTATTAGGTTTTTTAACATTTTTATCACTTTTAGAGATTTGTTCTTCTATATTCTTTTGAACTTGTTCTGAAATTAAATGTTTATCCTGTGTTATACTATCTTTTAATTTTGTAATTATTACAGAAGCATTAATCATTCCAGAACCAATAGCCGCATAAATATCCTCTACATTATGAAGATTATATCTTTTTAAAAGTTTTTCATAAGCTTCTAATTTTATTAAATCCGAAAAATTAACTAACTGCTTTTTAGCTTCTTTTTCTATACATTCTTTTCCTTTAATTAGATTCTCTTCTCTTCTAGCTCTTTTAAACCATTGCTTAATTTTACTTCTAGCTTGATTGCTTTTAGCAACATTAAGCCAATCCATATTAGGTCCTTTAGCTACTGAAGAAGTTAAAATTTCTACTATTTCACCGGTCTTTAATTTATAATCTAAAGTAACCATTTTGCCATTAACTTTCGCACCAATACATCTATTTCCTACATCCGTATGTATTTTATATGCAAAATCTATAGGTGTTGCTGCTTTAGGAAGGTTTATTACTACCCCTTTTGGAGTAAATACAAATATCTCGTCATTGAATAAATCCATTTTAAAGCCTTCCATAAACTCCTCAGCATCTGATGTTTCATTTTGCCACTCTAAAATATCTCTAAGCCATGAAAGTTTTTCTTCAAAACTAGTTTCTTTTCCATCATCGCCTTCTTTATACTTCCAATGCGCTGCTATACCATATTCAGCGGTTCTATGCATTTCAAAAGTTCTTATTTGTATTTCAAAGGTTTTGCCTTGAGGTCCTATTACTGTTGTATGTAACGATTGATACATGTTAGGCTTTGGCATAGCTATATAGTCTTTAAACCTACCTGGTATTGGTTTATATATAGTGTGAACTATTCCAAGACAAGCATAACAATCCTTCACTGAATTAACTAAAACTCTTATTGCCGTTAAATCAAAAATTTGTTCTATACTTTTATTTTTATTGACCATTTTTTTATATATACTATAAAAATGCTTAGGTCTACCTTCAATTTCGCTGTTAATTCCTGAGTTAGAAAGATTTTTTTCTAAGTCTTCTATTATTTCTGAAATATATTTTTCTCTTTCTACCCTTTTTTCTGCAATTTTCTCAACTAAATCATAGTATTCTTCTTCATGTAAATATCTAAAAGCTAAATCTTCAAGTTCCCATTTCATTTTAGAAATACCTAACCTATGTGCAAGAGGTGCATAAATATCTAAAACTTCTTGTGCTTTTTCTTTTTGCTTCTTCTCTGACATAAATTTTAGAGTTCTCATATTATGTAATCTATCCGCAAGTTTTATAATAATTACTCTAATATCTTTTGCCATTGCTAAAAGCATTTTACGTACATTATCAGCTTGTTGTTCTTGCTTAGTTTTGTATTTAATTTTATTAAGCTTCGTAACTCCATCTACTAAATTAGCTATTTCTACATTAAAAATCTTTTTTAAATCATCATAAGTATATTCCGTATCTTCTATTACATCATGTAGTATTCCAGCAACTACGGTATTAGTATCCATTCCCATATCAACCAAAATACATGCAACACTTTCTGGGTGAATTATATAAGGCTCACCTGAAATTCTCTTTTGATTTTTATGAGCAGAAGATGCTAGGTTGTATGCTTTTTTGACAGTTTCTACATCAACGTTGCTATTACTACTTTCAATCTTTTTTATTAGACATTCAAGCATGTGGATTACTCTCCCTTGATTACTTTAAAATTAAAAATTAAAGTCAAAGGCTGGTTTTTCTAACCAGCCATCATTATTATAATTATATTATATTGTCAAGTATTTTTCAATAAAATTACACTTCATATTGAACTAATGACATAACGTCATAGCCTTTTAACTTATCTCTTCCATTTAATTCTGTAAGTTCTATAGTAAAGCACAGTGAAGCAACTTCTCCACCAGTTTGTTCTACTAACTTAGTTACAGCTTCAATAGTTCCACCTGTAGCTAATAAATCATCAATTATAGCTACTCTTTGACCTGGTTTTATAGCATCTTTATGTATTTGAAGAGTATCTTTACCATATTCTAAATCATAATTAATTTCTATAGTCTCACTTGGAAGTTTTCCCGGTTTTCTAACTGGAACAAATCCAATACCCATAGCATATGCAACTGGGACACCAAATATAAATCCTCTTGATTCTGGTCCAACTATAACATCAATATTCTTGTCCTTTAAATAGTCAACAATCATATCTATAGATACTTTTAAACCTTCTCCTTCACCTATTAGAGTTGATATATCTTTAAAACTTATACCTTCTTTTGGGAAGTTATCAACTACTCTTATTTTGTCTTTTAAATTCATTTTAATTCCTCCAGAATATTATCCATTATGTATTAATAATTATTTTATCACCCGCTAGTTCTCTCTTCTTTTCACTGTAGAGATATTTAACTATTTGACGAGCTCTATCTTTATCATTTGTTGTAAGAAGTTCAACAATAATTCTAGCATTTTCTTTTTTCCCTACTGCATTTATTGTTGGTGTTATTATTTTTATTACCTTATCTATTTTTCTATCTATATCTTCAAGCTTATAATTATCCATTATTGCTCTTAATCCAACATTATTTGTTGTTTTTAAAAATTTAATTCCTTCTTTAAGGAATACCTTATTTTCTCCAATATTCTCTATTTCTTTAGAGACGCCACCTAAAAATATTAAATCTAAATATCTGTTAATACTTTTCATATTATAATAGATAGCTATTGATTGCATAAGTTTAAAGGAAACGCCACAAGAGGATAGATTTTTATATCTATAACCACAACTTATTTGACTTGGGTTTATATAAATAGAATTATATCTATCCTTAGTTTTTTTATTTTCAGTAATTATAAAATCTATACCATATTTTTCACAAAGTTTTTCTTGTTTCTCAGGAGATCTAAGTCCAGTTCCTACTGTAATTACTAACTGTGCTCCTAAAAAATAAAAATGATTTTTTAATGTATCCGAATCTACTCCACAGTTATTTTCAGCTATACAGTATTCTACATCAGCATTTAAATATTTTAAAATTAAAATGAGAGATGCTATGCCACATATGCCATCAACATCACAACTACCATATAAAACGATTTTTTCTCTATGATTTATTGCAGATACAGTTCGTTCTATTGCTTTATTCATATTTTTCATTATAAATGGGTTATATCCGTTAATATAACTAGGGCGATAAATGCTCTCCCAAAACTTCTGCATGACTAACTCCTCCATAAAATTAAGAAAACATCTATATTATAATTTAAAAAGAGATTTTTTACAAACATTTTTGACAAATATGTTACACATTTTTTGAAAGTTATAAAAAAATAAACTCTTAAAGACATATTCTAACATCTTTAAGAGTTTATTATCACTTTTAAGCTCTAACAGCTTTTTTCTTTAATTTATGTTTTTTAAGTATAACCCAAATTGGACTTGCTATAAATATTGAAGAATAAGCTCCTGTTGCAATACCTATTATTAAAGGGAATGCAAACTCTCTAACTGATGGAACAAATATATAAACAGCAATTATTGTAATTAATGTTGTAAGAGTTGTATTTATAGATCTACTCATAGTTTGAGTAATACTTTTATCTGCAACTTCTACAATATCTGCTCTTCTATTTTTCTTTGCATTTTCTCTTATTCTATCAAATATAACTATAGTATCATTTATAGAGTATCCTACAACTGTAAGCATCGCTGCTATAAACGGAGTATTTACAGGAACACTGAAAATAGCATACACACTTAATGTTATTAATACGTCATGGAAAAGTGCTACTATTGCTGCAATACCAAAAGTAAATTCAAATCTTATTGCAACATATATAAGCATACATATAACAGCTATTCCTAAAGCTATTATAGAGTTTTTAGTTAATTCTTTTCCAACTGATGCTCCTATTTCATCCTGAGAAACTAAAGCTTTATCATTTAATGAATACTTTTCTTTTAATTCTGTAAAAACTTCATTAACCTTTGTTGTGTCAAAGTTATTAGCTTTTATCTCTAAGCTGTCTTTATCAACAGTGTTAGTAGTTGCATCTGGTGCATATTTTTTAATTATTTTATCTACGTCTGCTTTATTGAATTCTTTTCCAAAATCAATAACTACTTGAGTTCCTCCCTTGAAGTCAATTCCAAAATTAAGTCCTCTAACTGCTAAAAAACCTATTCCTATTGCTATTATTATTAGGGAGATTATAAACCATAGTTTTGTTTTTTCTATTATTCTTAACATAGTTCCTACCCCCTTTTCACACCAAATAATGATGGCTTATTAAGTAATCCCATATTTAATGCTAAGTTCACAAGGAATCTTGTTACTATAATTGCAGTAAACATACTTATTACTATACCTATCATTAATGTTGTAGCAAATCCCTTAACAGGACCTGAACCAAAGAAATAAAGAACTACTGCTGTTATCATTGTAGTTATATTTGAATCTACAATTGATGACATAGCATTATGAAAACCTGCATTAACTGATGCTTTTATAGACTTACCATTTCTAAGTTCTTCTCTAGTTCTTTCAAATATAAGAACATTAGCATCTACTGCCATACCTATTGTTAAAAGAAAACCTGCAATACCCGGTAATGTTAATACCGCACCTAAAGAAACAAAGGCATATAATACTAGGTTTATATATAATGTTAATGCTATACAAGCTAAGAAACCTGGTACTCTATAATAGAATATCATGAATAAGAATATAATTCCTATTCCAATTGCTCCTGCTTTTAATGCATTTGGTAAAGCTGTTGTTCCTAATTGTGCTCCTACAGTTTTTACTGAAACTGTTTTAACAGGTAATGGAAGTGCCCCTGCATTTATTACGCCTGAAAGCTTTTTAGCCTCTTCAAGACTTCTATTTCCCGAAATTGATGCTTTACCATCTAATATAGGCTCTTGAACTGTTGGATTAGTTAATTGTTCATTATCCATATAAATTCCAATTTGTTTTCCAACTAACTTTTGAGTTGCATCCCCAAACTTTTTCTTACCTTCATCAGTAAGCTCAAGACCTACAACTGGCTTTCCTGTTTGTTGATCAAGATAAGCTGAAGCTTTCTTTACATCCTTACCAGTTAAAAGGACTTTACCCTCTGGATCTTTAAAAGTTAACTCTCCAGTTTTACCTAAAACATCAACTATTGATTTAGAATCGAATTTTCCTGGAATATCAATTCTTATTCTATTGTTACCTTCTGTTGTAACAACAGTTTCAGAAACCCCAACTTTATTAACTCTTAAAGATAAACTTTCTTTAGTGTTTTGTAATTCTTCAGGAGTAACCTTATCAGATTGTATTTCCATTAAAACAGAAACTCCTCCTTGAAGATCAAGCCCCTTTGTAATAGCTTCTTCAAAGGATTTAAAATGCCATCCTCCAAAAGTTGCTCCTTTAATTCCAATAAAGGAGACTCCTGCTATAATAATGAAGCATATTACAAATAGTATACTACTTATTATTTTTTTGTTTTTCATTAATTCTCCCCCTCTGCACTTTAATATTGCTATATTGGGTAATTTATATATTTTTTTATTCTTCCATAGTTGCAGCTTTTAAAGCAATTGCACATTCTATTCTTTTCTTTTGCATTTCACATCCTATTTCATAAGGAACATTAATATCACCATTAAAATTAAAGTTATTAGCTTGACATCCACCACTACAGTAGAATCTTGCCCAACAATTTGTACAAGTTGGTTTATTATAAATATGTCCTTTTTTGAAGTTCTTTGCAATATCTTCTCTTAAGTTTCCTTCATATATGTTACCTAATAAGAAGTCTTTATTCCCAACGAATTGGTGACATGGATAAACTTCTCCATCTGGTGTTATTGCAACATACTCAAATCCAGCACCACAACCAGATATTCTTTTATAAACGCAAGGACCTCCATTTAAATCTATGTTAAAGTGATAAAATTTAAATCCTGTACCTTCTTTATGTCTTCTTACCATTTCTTTATATAATTTATCATATTGTTCAAATATAACTGGTAGGTCCTCTCTTCTTAATGATAATTCATGCTCATCAGGAAGAACAACTGGTTCTACTGAAATTTCTTTAAAACCTTCCTTTGCAAGATACATTATATCTTCAAAAAAGTCCGTATTATTTCTTGTAAATGTTCCTCTTACATAGTATTGCTTAGATTTATCTCTTCTATCTACCATTGTTTTTATCTTTGGTAAAATTGCATCAAAGCTTCCGCTTCCATCTCTTCTAACTCTTACAGCATCATTAACTGATTTTCTTCCATCTATAGATAAAACTATGTTACCCATATTTTTATCCATATATTCCATTATTTCATCATTTAATAAAGTTGCATTAGTTGTCATTGTAAATCTAATGTTCTTTTTATGGATTTTTTCTTGTTCTCTTGCATAATCAACAATTTCTTTAATAGTTTTGAAAACCATTAAAGGCTCTCCACCAAAAAGGTCAACCTCTATATTTTTTCTAGGACCTGACTTTTCTATTACGAAATCAATCGCCTTTTTACCAACTTCTGCACTCATTGGCTTTCTGCAACCTTTGTATTCACCCTCATCAGCAAAGCAATATTTGCATTGTAAATTACAATCGTGAATTACATTTAAACATAAAGCTTTAATATAATCCCTACCATCTTCTTCGTCTTTTCTAGCAATTTCTTCATATAAATCTTTTGAATAAAGCATACCTTCCTTAACTAATTCTTCTAAGTCTGAGTATGCTTCTTTTAAAGTTTCCACGCTGTATTTATTTTTTAATCTTTCTATTACTTCTTCTTTTGGCTCAAGCTTTTCCATATCTTGTATCATATCATAGATAAGTTCGTCCACTACATGCAAACTACCTGAGTTTACGTCTATTAAAAAATAATCTTTATCTTGTGTAAATTTATGAACTAATTCCAATTTTTTAATCCTCCTAACTATAATTTAGGCAGTAACTTAACTGTTACTGCCACTAAATGTTATTATAATTAATTTTCACACGCTAAGTTTGCAACTGTGCAAGATGTTTTACAAGCTGATTGACATGAGTTTGCACATTCTTTACATCCTGGTTTGCATAAGCTTTTTTTAAGTGTTGATTTGTTTATAGTTTTAATATGTTTCATATATTACTCCCCCACTCTCTTCATTTACCTAAACATTATATCATAAACCTTATTTCTGATAAAGTTTTTTTTACATATTTATTGCCAACATGCCAGATAACATCCCAGTTATCGTAAAGATAATTAAATTTATAAAAACTAATCCTCCTGACATTAAATTATTCTTTAATAAAATGCTAGAAAAAGCAAAAATAATTAAAAAATAAATTCCCCCTAAAATCAAACCTACTAGCCATCCATTTTTTCCATTTTTAATAGTAGCAACTATAGAACCATACACAATAGAAAAACAAATTATTATTGTTAGTATTATATTTAGAGTTTTCGGTGAAATTTCTTTAAAAAACATAACAATAGTAAGCAGAACAATTAATATTAAAGTTAAAATTATTGCTCTAAATAACCCTTTTAATATAGATTTACATAAACTTTTACTTCCCAAAAAAACACCTCCCATCTACATAACATTATGTAAATAGGAGGTTCTTTATAACTTATATACTTTCTTTTTTAGCTACAACACTTGATATTCCTTGTTTTGAAAGCTTTATTCTAGCTCTATCTGGACCACTTTCTAATATTATATAGTCGTCTTGTATATTGACAACTTTGCCCATTAGTCCACCTCTAGTTAAAATTTCATCATTAACACTAAGGTCACTTAACATACCTTCATATTTTTTTCTTCTCTTTTTCTCTGGTATTATTAAGAATAAATAAAATACTACAAATACAATAACCATTGGTAGTAATTGCATTAACATTCCCATATTCATATTTCCTCTCTCCTTCCTGTAAATAACTATTTTGCTACTTTATATGAATATTTTACGCTCTTCCGCCCCATTCTTCAAGCTTTTGTTTTTTAAATTCTTTAAAAGTGCCATTATCAATAGCATTTCTTATATCTTCCATAAGCTTATTATAGAAATAAAGATTGTGAAGAACACATAATCTCATAGCTAACATTTCTTTTGCCTTAAATAAGTGTCTTATATAAGATCTTGTATAATGCTTACATGCAGGACACTCACATCCTTCATCTATTGGTCTTTCATCTAATTCAAACTTTGCATTCATTATATTAATTTTACCTTCTTTTGTAAAGACGTGACCATGTCTTCCATTTCTAGCTGGTAAAACGCAGTCAAAGAAATCTACTCCTCTTTCTACTGCCTCTAGTATATTACTTGGAAGACCAACTCCCATTAAGTATATTGGTTTATCCTGTGGAAGATGTGGAACTACCGTTTCTATAATTTCATACATTTGCTCATGAGTTTCACCAACTGCTAAACCACCAATTGCATATCCGTCTAAATCAAGCTCTCTTATTTCTTTAGCATGAGCTATTCTTATATCCTTAAAAGTTGCTCCTTGATTTATTCCAAAAAGCATTTGCTCTTTATTTATAGTTCCTTCTAAAGAATTAAGTCTATCCATTTCTGTTTTACATCTTTTAAGCCATCTTGTTGTTCTCTCAACTGACTTTTCTACATATTCTCTTGGTGATGGAATTTCTATACACTCATCAAAAGCCATAGCTATAGTTGATGCTAAATTGCTTTGAATTTGCATACTCTCTTCAGGTCCCATAAATATTTTCTTTCCATCTATATGTGAGTTAAAATAAACTCCTTCTTCCTTTATTTTTCTCATACTTGATAAAGAGAAGACTTGAAATCCACCTGAATCTGTAAGAATTGGTCTATCCCAATTCATAAATTTATGAAGTCCACCCATTTCCTTAACAACCTTATCACTTGGTCTTAAATGTAGATGATATGTATTAGAAAGTTCTACTTGACATCCTATTTCTTTTAAGTCCATTGATGAAACTGCACCTTTTATAGCTGCTAAAGTTCCTACATTCATAAATACTGGAGTTTGTATAGTTCCGTGAGGAGTTCTAAATTCTCCTCTTCTAGCTTCACCATCTTTTTTAAGTAACGTATAATTCTTTGACATTATGTCCCTTCCTTTTCCCTAATCCTTTAGATTATTTTATAAACATTGAATCTCCAAACGAGAAAAATCTATATTTCTCTTCAACTGCTTTATTATAAGCATTCAAAACATTTTCCTGTCCTGCAAGTGCACTTACAAGCATTATTAAAGTAGACTCTGGTAAGTGGAAATTTGTTATTAAGTTATCCACTACTTTAAATTTGTATCCTGGATATATAAATATATCTGTCCATCCACTTTGTTCACGAACTCTACCTTCTTCATCTCCTATAGTTTCAAGGGTTCTTGTTGAAGTTGTTCCAACCGATATAACTCTACCACCATTTTTCTTCGTATTATTTATAATCTCTGCATCTTCTTTTGATAAATGATAATACTCTGAATGCATTATATGGTTTTCTATAGTATCAACCTTAACTGGTCTAAATGTTCCAAGTCCTACATGTAGAGTTAAATAAGCTATATTTACGCCTTTTTCTTTAATAGCTTCTAATAATTCTTTTGTAAAGTGAAGTCCTGCTGTAGGTGCTGCTGCAGAACCTTTTTCCTTTGAATAAACTGTTTGATATCTTTCTTTATCTTCTAGCTTTTCATGTATGTATGGTGGAAGTGGCATTTGACCAAGTTCATCTAAAACTGTTTCAAAAATTCCTTCATATATAAATTCTATTATTCTATTTCCTTCTTCAAGAATTTCACGAACAATAGCTTTAAGCTTTCCATCACCAAAAGTAAATACTGTTCCTACTTTTGCTCTTTTTCCTGGCTTTGCTAAGCATTCCCACTTATCGCCTTCTATTCTTTTTAATAATAAAAATTCTATTTTCCCACCAGTTTCTTCTTTCTCACCTATTAATCTTGCAGGTAAGACTCTAGTATTATTTAAAACTAAAGTATCGCCTGTATTTAAATAGTTTGTTATATCGTGAAAATGCTTATGCTCAATTTCTCCATTTTCTCTGTCTAAAACCATAAGTCTTGAAGAAGCTCTATCCTTTAATGGATGTTGTGCTATAAGCTCCTCTGGTAAGTAAAAATCAAAATCTTTAACATTCATTATTAACACCTTCTCATTCTAGTTATCAAATATAGTAAATTGCTTTTGTTTTTCAGTTTTCTTATTAATTTCTTTTCCTAAATGCTTATAAGCTTTTTCTGTTGCAACTCTACCTCTTGGAGTTCTAACTATAAATCCTCTTTGCATAAGATATGGTTCATAAACATCTTCTAAAGTGTCTAATTCTTCTCCTATAAAATATGCTAAAGTTTCTATTCCTACAGGCTTCCCACCAAAATTATCAATTAAAGCTTGTAAAATTTTATTATCTATTCTATCGAATCCCTCTTTATCAACATCTAAAAGCTCTAGAGCATAGTTTGAAATAATATAATCTATAATAGAATTTCCTTTAACTTCTGAATAATCTCTTACTCGTTTTAAAAGCCTATTTGCAATTCTTGGAGTTCCTCTAGATCTTTTAGCTATTTCGAAAGCACCCTCTTCTGTTATATCAGTATTTAAAATATGAGCACTTCTAACTATTATTTCTTTTAAGTCTTCATTGCTATAATACTCCATAGAACTTAAGACACCAAATCTATCTCTTAAAGGAGAACTTAACATACCAATTCTTGTAGTTGCACCTATTAAAGTAAACCTTGGTAAATCAAGTCTTATAGATTTTGCAGCTGCTCCTTTCCCTATAACTATATCTAAAGCATAGTCTTCCATCGCAGGGTAAAGGATTTCTTCTACATTTCTTGTAAGTCTATGAATTTCATCTATAAACAAAACATCATTATTATTTAAAGTAGTTAAAATTGCTGCTAAATCTCCCGCTCTTTCTATAGCCGGTCCTGAAGTTACTTTTAAATTCCCACCCATTTCCTTAGCTATTATATTAGCTAAGGTTGTTTTTCCAAGGCCAGGTGGTCCATATAATAAAACATGGTCTAAAGCTTCCCCTCTATTTTGAGCAGCCTTTATAAATATATCTAAACGTTCTTTTACTTTACGTTGCCCAATATATTCACTTAGTTTTTGAGGACGAAGACTATACTCATTTCCTAAGTCCTCTAAAAGTTCTTCAGATGTTATTATTCTCTCCTCCACACCAATTCAACTCCTTAACCCATTAACATTTTTAAGCAGTTTTTAATCATATTTTCAACTGTATCATTTTTATCAATACTCTTCAATACTTTTTGTCCTTCTTTTTCTGTATATCCAAGAGCTATTAAAGCACTTAATGCTTCCTCTAATTTATTTGAATTACATAAATTACTTTCTTCTACATCACTTATGTCATCTAGTAATTCATCTGATTTAAACTTATCCTTAAGCTCTAAAATTATTCTTTGGGCAGTTTTCTTTCCTATTCCAGGAGCTCTTGTTATATGCTTTTCATCTCCAGTGATTATTGCATATTTTAAATTAGTAACATTACTTATTGATAACAGTGATAAAGCAGCTTTTGCACCAACTCCATTTATGGTTAAAAGAACCTTAAACATTTCTAATTCTTCGGAAGTTAAAAATCCATAAAGCCCTATAAAATCCTCACGAACTATTTGATACAAGTAAAGTTTAACCTCTTCACCTATTTTAGGCATTTTTGCAATAGTACTTCCTGATGTAAATATTTTATATCCTATTTTATTATTTTCTAATACAACATAATCTTTATTAAGTCCTATATATTGACCTATAATATATTCATACAATGTTTTCACCTCATAATCTTTAATGAAAATCTACTTTATACTTTATCATTTAAAAGAATTTTTATCAACATTAGCTACTTATTAAATAAATGTAAAATATCAAACTATATTTACGCAAGCTATTTTGATTCTTTGTTTCAAAACAAAAATGACTTAAAGAAAACTTTTAACTCTCTCTAAGCCATTATTATATAAGAATATTAATATTCATTAAAGAAAGATTTAATCTTTCTAGTATGTCTTTTAAGATGCTAATGAAGAAATAAACTCTTCAGCTTCTTCCTTACTATCAAACTCATGTTTAAATTCTTTTATAGACTTTTGTGTTTCTTCCTTTATTGTATCTATTTTTCTTCTTTCACTAAAAACATCAGTTTTTTCATCTTCTATAATAAGTTCACCTTTATCACTTGCTTTATATATCGCAAAATAACCATCTTTTTCTCCAACGTAATATTTGTTAGCAGTTATATTACTTTTTTCCTTCTTAATAAATACCATTTTTTCTTCTTCTTCACTCTCAAGCTGGTAGTTAGAATATGCATAATATTTGATTAAAGCATCTTTTTGTATATCAGATGCTACATCTAAATCTTTTTTAAGGTCTTTCACAGTAAATTCCTCTTCTATTTTAGGATCTGTATTTTCTCCTTTTTGAACTTTTAAAACTATTTTCATATCATCCTTCAAAGTATTCTTAATACTATTTGATACCGTTCTTTCTTTTGAATCATCTGTGCCTAAATATTTATTTGATATTTTATAACTTAAGAAGAAAAGTCCTATTATTCCTATAGAAACTAAACTAATAATTATTTTTTTCTTATTTTTTTCCATAATTCTCACCTCATTGAAATTATGGACAATTAAATTTTATTTTATTCACACTTAAAGTAAATCACCATAAATATTTTAATACATAATATATACTATAAAATTTTTATTATGGAGAATATTAGAATGACGGATCATAATTCCATAAAACATAATGTTTTATATATTTGCCATAATTGTTATGGAAATTTTTTAACATTAAAAAATGTAAATGGACTAGGATTAGGCTTTAAATATATAAAATCTCAAAATACTGGAGAGTTATGCCTTCAAGTATTAGTTAAAAAAAAAGAACCCATATATAATTTAAATATTAAGGATATTATCCCTAAAGTATATAAAAATATAAAAACAGATGTTGTCGAAGTTGGAGCTTTTTCAGGTGAAGCTCTCAATACTAAAATTCGTCCAACAGAATGTGGTTATAGTGTAGGTCCTGCTAATACAACATCTGCAGGTACTATTGCCTGTATTGTTAAGCGAGGTTTTAACAAAAATATTGATTATTTTATTTTAAGTAATAATCATATACTTGCACAATGTAATAGCCAACCTATAGGTAGCGTAATTCTTCAGCCTTCTGCACATGATGGAGGTGTAAATCCTGAAGATATTATTGCTAATTTAAGCGAATTTATAAGAATAGATTTTGGTAATTTATCTGGTAATTTTAATCCAAACACAGTGGATTGTGCTATTGCTAAAATAATAAATAACTCTATAATTTCTAATAAAATATCTTGGATTGGTTATCCCACTGGAGTAGCACGTGCAGTTTTAGGTTCTAGAGTAAAAAAAACTGGACGGTCCACTGGAAGAACTGATGGCATAATTAGAAGTATCGGTGTTACTGGCGTAGTTTCTTTATGTGGAAGGCTTGCATTATTTCAAGACCAATTTTTAACTGATAAGATGTCTAAAGGTGGAGATTCCGGCAGTTTAGTATTAAATTACGATAATAAAGCTGTTGGTCTTTTATTTGCATCATCATCTAACTCAACTCTATGTAACAATTTCGATGATGTTTTAAACTCTTTAAGAGTTGAACTTGTTTAATATGTATAATAAATTTACGAGGTGTATTAAAATGTCAAGTGCTTCTTTAACAGATTCTATTTTAAATATATGTCAAAATTGCTATACTGATTTTTTAAGTTTAAAAAATGTAAATGGTATTGCATTAGGTTTAAAATCTACGAATTCTCAAATCACTGGAGAATTGTGTCTTCAAGTCTTAGTAGAACAAAAAATGAGCATTTTAAAATTAGATTCTAAAGATGTGGTTCCTAAAACCTATCAAAATATAAAAACTGATGTTGTCGAAGTAGGAAAATTATTTACTAAATCTTTAAATACTAAAATACGACCTGCAAAATGCGGATATAGTTTAGGCCCTGTTAATAGTCTTCATTACGGTACAGCTGGCTGTATTGTAAAAAGAGGTTCTGATTTAAATATTGAGTATTTTATTTTAAGTTGCAATCATATACTTGCAAATATTAATTCCCTTCCTTTAGGAACCCCTATTCTTCAACCAGCTCAATTAGATGGTGGAAAAAATCCTGATGATATAATTGCAAACTTAAGTGAATTCGTCACCCTTAAATTTTCAAGTAGGTCTGTTCGTTTACCAAATTTAGTTGACTGTGCTATTGCTAAAATAAAAAATGATTCATTGATTTCTAATGAATTAGCTTGGATTGGTTATCCTAAAGGAATAGCTGATGCAGCTTTAGGATCTCGTGTTAAAAAATGCGGTAGAACAACTGGATTAACTGATGGATTAGTTAAAAGTATAGGTGCTACTATATGGCTACTATTGCATAATGGTAGATTTTCATTGCTTCAAGATCAAATCTTAACAGATAATATTAGCTCTTTAGGTGATTCTGGAAGCTTAGTTTTAGATGCAGATAACAATGCTATCGGACTTTTATGTGGTGGCTCTAGATCAGTATCTATATGTAATAAAATTAATAATGTGCTAAGTGCATTAAATGTTGAACTTGTTTAAAACGACATATTTTCTCTTTCATTGAAAAATATTTTCAACTCATTGTAATCAATTTTTGTTAATTTGCTTTCATTAAATCATTTAATAAGTAAAAAAATTTAAATCAATTTATAAAATAATTTTTAACATAATTAAATTACAATGAGCTTTTATTTTACTTATCTAATCTAATCTAACTTTCAAAACAGCTATTCCAAAATAAGCAAATACTATTGATAAAATTGGGTTTATTAAATTTAAAAGTGCATAAGGTGCATATTGAAATGCTGAAACACCTAATACACCCGAAACAAAAGCCCCTGCTGTTGTCCAAGGTATTAAAGCACCTGTTAAAGTTCCTCCCTCTTCTACAAGTCTGCTTAACATACAGGCTTTTAATCCTCTATCTTTAAATGTCTTTTTATAAAGAGATCCATTTAATATTATAGATAAATATATTTCACACATTATTATATTTGTAATAAAGCTAGTTCCTATAACTAAAAATACTAAACTTCCAACTCTTTTAATTTTTCCTATTAACAAGCTTATTATAGCCTCTAAAAAACCATAAGCTTCTAAAAGTGCACCTAATGATAAGGCTATAAAAGATAATGAAAATGTACTCATCATACTTTGTATTCCACCTCTTGTAAGTAAATCATCTACAAATTTCACACCTGAATTACTTACATATCCAATATTTAATGCATTTAATGCACTTTCAATACTATTCCCTTGAATTAATATTGAAACAATAACTCCAACCACTACCCCTATAGATAAAGCTACAATAGCATTAACTTTTTTAATACTTAAAATTAAAACAAGAAAAACAGGTATTAACACTAATGGATTAATAGTAAAAGTTTTAAGAATAGAAGTATTCATTTCATTTACCATTGATATATTAAGATTTGAATTTGATGAATATTTAAGTCCAATTAATGTGAATCCTATAAGAGATAGGATATATGCAGGTATTGTTGTATAAAGCATAGCTTTTATATGTTTATAAAGGTCAGTTTCAACAGTAATTGCCGCAAGATTTGTAGTGTCTGATAAGGGTGACATTTTATCTCCAAAAAAAGCTCCAGACACAACCATTCCAGCGGTTATTGGTGCTGGAATTCCAAGCCCTACTCCCATAGCCATAAAAGCAACACCGACAGTTCCACAAGTACCCCAAGATGTTCCAGTAGCTAAAGACGTTATACTACAAACAATAAGACCCACAGGTAAGAAAAACTTTACGTTTATTAATTTAAATCCATAGTAAATAAGGGTTGGAACAACTCCTGCTTGAATCCATGTTCCAATTAATCCACCTATTAGTATAAAAATACAAAGTGCTGGAAAGGCTCTTTCAATTCCAATTTTCATTTTTAAAATTACATCATCAAAACTATGTCCCATTTTTAAAATAAAAATAATAGTTATCATTAAGCCTAAAAGTAATAAGACTTGAATATTAACATTAAAAACCGAAATTCCTACTGATAATAGTACAATTAGTATAGCCAAAAGAATTAAGGCAGTCTTTTTACTGACCATTGTCTTTTCCATAAAATCTCTCCTTTTAATAAATACATACTTTTTATGTATATACTTAAAACCATTAATAAGTTCTTAGTTTAAAAAACTCTTTATATCAATTCTATTCCTTTTAAATTTTTATTACCAAGTGAAAATCATAATGTTTAATTTAATATTAACTTTATTTAGAAAACATTTATAATATTTAATATTACAACCCACATCTTCCAACATGTGGTATAATAAAATTAAAATTTCTATTTAGGGAGTGAATTCATGTCTAAGAAAAATTCTTTTTTTACTTTTATAACAGCTTGTATACCTGGAATCGGATACATGTATTATGGACTAATGAAAAAAGGGTTTGAAACAGCCTTACTATTTTTTTTGATTTTTCAACTAAGCACAACTTACTACCTTTTTGGTAATGTTTTTGTTGCTGTTTTAATACCTATTTGGTTTTTTACTTTTTTTGATACCTATAGAATAGCAAACAAATATTCACAAGGATTTGAACTTGAAGATAAGTGCTTTATTATTAATAATTCAGAAACCATAAAAAAATTTATGAGCCAAAATTCTAATAAAAAAATTTTAGGCTACTGTTTACTTTTTATTGGAGCTTTTACATTGCTTGATTCTATATCTATGAGAACTTATATAGCATCAGATTCTCTAAGAGAAATTTTAAATCTTATAAAGGCTATTTTAGCACCAATAGTAATAACTATTTTTGGAATAGTATTAATAAAAAATAAGCATAAAAATGAAGATATACAAGATACTTTAATAGAAGAAGACTAAACTCAAAGCCACTTAAACTTAACCATTTAAGTGGCTTTTATATTTTTATTTATAACTTTTATATACTCTCTAGATTATTCTAAATCTTTAATTAAAAAATTTTAAGGTTTCAAAGTCATACTATTTAGCATAAGTTATTACAGAATCTATAATTTGATTAAAATAGGTTTTTATTAAAACATGATTTAAATTTACAAAACAAAATTTATTATAATTAAAGGAAGTTTTATAATGATTAACACAAGAAATAGAATTCTAATGAATTCTATATTATATATATGTCGCAATTTTTATGAACCTTTATTGAATAAAGCAAATGTTGTGGGAATAGGGCTTGGTTATAGGCAGGTTAAAGGTTTTTATACAAGTCAATTTTGCATTCATGTTTTAGTTAATAAAAAAATCAATTCATCTTATTTGCCATTTGAAGATAGAATTCCAAATGTTTATATGGGATATAAAACTGACGTTATTGAAACGGGTGAAATCACAGAATCTGAAAGTCAAAATTTATCAGGACTATTAGTAGATAGAGTTAGGCCTTTAATAGGTGGCTATTGTATTATGGCAGAAGGTGTTAGTACAGGTACAATGGCTTGCGTTGTAAAAAAACGTACTAGAACTGGATATGATTATTTTATTTTAAGCAATAATCATATTTTAGCAGGCAGAAATAAATTACCAATAGGTGCTGCAGTTATTCAACCAAGTATGGAATATGGGGGAGACCCTATTAAAGATATAGTTGCAGAATTAACTAAATATATTCCTATAAAAGATATAAATCCTATCTATTCGCCTACTAACTACGTAGACTGTGCAATAGCTAAAATATTAAACGTAAATAATATATCAAATAAGCTAGCTTTAGAAGGCCCTATAAAAGGTGTATCTTCTATTCAACTAGGTGAACCTGTTATTAAAGTTGGAATGAAAACAGGTTTAACAAATGGCACTGTAACTACTGTTGGACTTACTATTAAGATAAAGTCAAATGATGGCAAGCACACAGCTTTATATAAAGATGTAACAAGAGCTGATATAGTGACTGGAACTGGTGATTCAGGGGCTCTTGTTATAAATAGAACTAATTATGCAGTTGGCCTACATTTTGCAGGAAATCACAAAACTTTTTCTATTTTCTGTAGTATTGCTAAATGCTTAAAAGAATTAAATGTAGAACTTTATACTGGCTAATAATTTGCTCCTGTTTTATAATAAGCAAACTAAATTCAACGGCTATTCATCTAATAATAAAAATTATCATTTATAAACCTATCTAAACTTATTTCAGTCACTATGATTTTTTACTTGTCTTTGGAATACTTAAAGCTACTTAAATTCTTAATTTAAGTAGCTTTACTGTTTTATGTTTTATATTATTCTAAGTGATTTACTACATCAGAAATTACCTTACCATCTTCTAGCCTAATAACTCTTTTAGCCCTTTTTGCTATATTAACATCATGAGTTACAATTATTACAGTTTTGCCTTGCTTATTTAAATCCTCAAGAATATCTATTACTTGAGTTCCTGTCTTTTTGTCTAATGCTCCTGTAGGTTCATCTGCCAGTATAATGTCTGGGTTATTAACTAAAGCTCTAGCTATAGCTACTCTTTGACATTGTCCACCTGAAAGTTCAGATGGTTTTGTTTTAATCTTATCAAGTATACTTAATTTTTGTAATATATTTTCTATTAGTTCTTTTTTATTTTTCTTTTTACTATATTCTAAGGGTACACTTACATTTGAATATACACTCTCATCATTTATAAGCCCAAAAAATTGTAACACAAATCCAAATTTATCATTTCTTAATTTTGAAACTTTTTTATCATTGAATTTTATTATGTCTTCATTTTCATATAAATATTTACCATTAGTAGGCTTGTCTAAACAACCTATAATATTTAACAATGTAGATTTTCCTGAACCAGATGTTCCAAGTATGGTTATATAATCTCCTTGATTTATTTTTAAATTTATATTTTTTAAAGCAATAACTTCATTATTATTTTTTCCATATATTTTGCTTATATTTTTTAATTCTATAATATTCATATTATTCACCTTTCACAATTGAATTTATGCTTTCACTTTTAATTTTATAAACTGGCAATATTATAGAGATTAAAATTATAACTGCCATTATAACAATTGAATATGTTAATGATTTAATATTTAAATTATTGGTTTTATCTAAAATTTCAAAATTACCATTGATAAACATATTAATAAAATTTAACTTTATTAATGAAATAACTGTTGCTAAAGATGCTAATGATATAATTACTGGTATTAAACACATTCGTTTTATTATAGTTATTTCCGTTGCTCCAAAAAGTCTATGTATCATTAAAGTTTTTTTATGTTTATTTATAAATAATATAAGCACCAAAGTCATTCCTATTGTAACTATTAAGCTAAGTAATATTTGTTGCATAAACAAAATATTCTTGCTTTGTTTATAAGACTCTGTATACATATCTAAATATGTCTTATATTCCTCAATATTGGCATTAAGTTTAAGCTCTTCAATTTTATTTTCTACTATATTTAAAACTTTGCTATAATCTTTATCATTAGGCACTTCCCATATACCATCGTATGCTTTAAAGTTTTCATAAAAATCAGGAGTATTATATGGAACAATCATATAATTATCTAAACTACTTAATTTACTAGGGTAAAAAAATAAGTCTGATGCTGAAAAATATTGATTTTTATTTAAAAATCCAATAACTTTAAATTTTAATTCATTTCCTTTATAATAAAGCGTATCTCCTAACTTAAACATTTCTCTAAAATTATTTCCTAATACTACTGGAACAAAACATTTTTTATCTACAGTCCAAATTGAATTATTTTTATATTCATTTTTTGTAAACCATCTTCCTTTAGATAAAGTAAAGTTAAATTTATTTATTAAATCTTCACTTGCATTTACATATTCTATTAAACTATTTTCTGTATCTTTTTCTATAGGGCTTCCTTTAAGTAGTTCATTTGAATATTTAACTTTTTCTATCCCATTAAAGTTTTTAATCTGTATCTGCCCTCCTCTAAATGGAATTAGTTTTAAGTTATTTTTCTCAATAAATTCTTTTAATTTTATAGAATTATCTTCATCTTGCTTAGAGGGCTTTCCATCAGTATGTATTGATATAGCAAACATATTTTTGTTTTGCCATACCTTGTTAAATTTTTCATTATCATTTTTATAAGTTATATTATTAGATATAATTATATATAAAAACAATAAAAGTAAGCTTATTTGAATATATATTAAAAAAGACTTTTTTAAATCTTTCTTAATTATAGATACTGCATGTTTTACATTATTCATAATTAATTACCTCTTATGTTGTTATTTATTTCTTTGTTAATTAATTTGTAAATAGGTAAACATAATATTGTTAAACATAGTATAAATAATGCCATGGTAGTTATCACCATTGGAATTATACTATTTTCAAAATTATAATTAATAAATATTTTTCCTATAAAAGGATATATGCTAAAATTAATTATATATGTAATTAACATTGCTACAATAAATTGCTTAGCCATAATTAAAATTGAAAATTTTAATATGTCTAGCTTTGTAGCCCCTACCATACGATTTATTGTAAATTTAAGCTTATTATTTTCCCACCAAAGATTAAATATATTAGATACATTAGCTATTATAAACATAAACACAATAGCTATTATATAAATATATTCCATAATATTATCGTATATTTCATTAAATGTAATTTGTTCTTTTGTAGATTTAAATTCTAGTGAATCGACCTTACTTATTGTGCAAATATTTTTAATAACTGTTTTTAGTTCATTTTCATCACATGTTCCTATAAATTTATAATTATATAAATTTTCAAGATTATTATTAGGTAATTTAAGCCCTAATAAATTCACATAAAAAGTATTGTCAAAAGCAGTTGTTTTATTTTTTTTCCCCATTATGCCTATTACTTCTAACTCTTCATTAGCAATAGTTAAATATTTTTTATTTTCTTTAAATTTAACATATTGTTCTAAATTTTTTCCTATTACTATACTATTATTTTTAAATTTGAAATCATCTATATTTAAAAATCGACCTGACATTATTGGAATATCGTTATTTTCTAATTTTGAATATATAGCTTTTCCCTTTGCTATATCTCTTGGAATATGTAAAATTATATTATCAGCTTCTAATGAAACTATTTTTCTATCATTTTGTATATACTCAATAATTTTATCAGTATCCAACTTTTCATCTTCATTAAATTTAAATTTAACAGAACTTGCATTCTTAATTGAGTTTAATTGGTTTTTAAACTTTATAGATTCTACTACTGTTTTTGTCAATAAGTTAATTATAAAAATAAGTATAACCAATACAAGCACAATATTATACTTATTAAACAAATCATATACTTTTTTCATATGTCCCCCTTAAGTCCCTCATTCATTTAAAGTAAACTATACCATATATTATGAAATTTTTAAGCATAACTTAAAATAACTAACGAATAAAAAATTCGTTAGTTATTTTAATTCTTTTACTTATAATCTATTAAAAAGATTTACTGTTTGTATATGCATCATTCCATTGACGACCATGTCTAGATACTGCATAGTTTCCCTTATGATTATTAGCAGTAATTGTTTCTGTTTGTGTATACCCATATCCATAGTTATTATTAGATGATGCTAATTTTACACCAGAACGTTCATATATTGCAACATATGCCATTGCTTGTGAACGACCATCTGCTGCTTGAGTCCATGCTAATGCATGATTATATCCTGAACCTCCAGAAGTTTTTAATCCTCCATTGTAGCTAGTACTAGCATAAGCTACAGTTGTAAATACTCCTGTTGCTATTAAAGTAGCACTTATTATCTTTTTTAAATTTTTATACATAATATTATCCCCCTATTTATGTAAAATCTTGTCATATAGTATGATACATCATTTCCAAAAAAAAGTCAAATATATAATGAATTCCACTTTAATTTTTAAATATTTCTAAAATATACGCTAATTTCAAAATAGCGTGTAAAAACAAAAGCCACTTAAACTCAAAATTTAAGTGGCTTTTATTTTCTAATTTACTACTATTATTATCACAAAAAATGATTACTTAACTTGTTTTATAGTATCTATTATTGTTCCATCTCTATATTCAACAATACCAACTATTTTGTCAGTAAATTCTATTGATTCTGCTTTTCCAACTACTTTTTCTGCTTTTTCTTTTAATTCTTCTATTGTAAATAAAGGTAAGTTTCTTTCCTTAAGTTTTTCAATTAAATCTGTTCTTAATGGATTTATAGCTATTCCTCTATCTGTAACTATAACATCTATTGTTTCTCCTGGTGTTATAACTGTATTAACCCTGTCAATTATGGTTGGTATTCTTCCTCTTATAAGTGGTGCAACTATAATTGAAAGTTTTGCACCTGCTGCTATATCTGAATGTCCACCTGATGCTCCTCTTATAACTCCATCAGAACCTGTTATTACATTTACATTAAAATCAGTATCCACTTCTAAAGCACTTAGTATTACAACATCTAAAAGATTTGCAACGCATCCCTTGTTGTAAGGGTTTGCATAAAATGAAGCATCTATTTCATAGTGGTTTTTATTCTCTCCAATTGATTTAGCTGCTATTAAATCAAAGCTTTGTGTGTCAAATAAAGCATTAACAAGGCCCTCATTTAAAAGCTCTACAAATTGTCCAGTTATTCCACCTAAAACAAAACTAGCCTTTATATTCTTTTCTATCATTTTTTCCTTTATAAATCTTGCAACAGCAAGAGAAGCGCCACCAGAACCACATTGCATTGAAAAGTTATTTTTTAAATATCCAGAAGCATCTATAACCTCTGTTGCATATTTTGCAATTAAAAGTTCTCTTGGATCTTTTGTATAACGAGTAGCACCCGAAACTATGCCTTTAGGATCTCCTATTTCATCAACCTTAACTACATAATCCACATCTGTTTGATTTACACTAGCAGGTATATTAGGATACTCTTTTAAGTTATCAGTTATAAGAACAACCTTATTGGCATATTTAGCATCTACCATAGCATAACCTAAAGAGCCACAGAAGGATTTTCCTTCATATCCATTAGCATTTCCATATCCATCACAGCTTGGAACTCCTAAAAAAGCTACATCTATTTTTGTTTCTCCACATTCAATAGCTCTAGCTCTTCCACCATGAGAACGTATAACTATTGGAGTATCTAAAATACCTTTAGAAATTTCCTCTGCAAGCTCTCCACGAAGTCCACTAGTTTCTATTTTAGTTACCACTCCATTTTTTATATGTTCTATTAAAGGCTTGTTTACTTTGTTTAGTGAACTTGGAGAAAGTGTTAAATTTTTAATTCCTTTTTTTGCAATTGCATGCATAACCATATTAAGAACATAGTCCCCATTTCTAAAGTGATGATGAAAAGATATTGTCATTCCATCTTTTAAACCTGATTTTTCAATTGCTTCATCTATAGATTCTAAAATTTTTTTATCCTTTGGTGTAGTTTTAGTAACCTTTCTTCCATATTGATTTCCAGTTGGAACTTCAGTAAATGCTCCAGTATATGGTTTTAGATTTCCTATATTCTCTATATACTCTGGTATTAATCTTCCGATTTTATTTTTATTCAACTTCATCCCCTCCTTCAAAACAGACCTTTGAAGCCTTTGCTAATAACAAAACTCTCTTTGCTCTTTCTATTATAGGTTTGTCTACCATTTTTCCATCCAAAGAAACAACTCCAGAGCCTTTTTTCATAGCTTCTTTACTAGCATTTATTATTCTTATTGATTTATCAATATCCTTTTGTGATGGGGTATAAACTTTATTAACTATATCTATTTGTCTAGGATTTATTATTGATTTTCCATCAAAGCCTAATTGTTTTATTAATCTAACTTCTTTTTCAAATCCCTCTTCATTATCTACATCTGAATAAACAGTATCTAAAGCATAAATTCCAGCAGCTCTTGCAGCTAACACTATTTGACTTCTAGCAGCTAAAAGTTCTATTCCTTCTGGTGAACGAGTAGTTTTCATATCAGTTACAAAATCCTCTGCACCGATTGCAATTCCTATAAGTCTTTTACTTGACTTTGCAATACTTAAAGCATTTAAAACTCCTATGGCACTCTCAACTGCTGCCATCATTTTTGTCTTACCAACAGGAATATTAGCTTCTTTTTCTATTTTCTCTATTATTTTTTCAACTTCCATTATGTCTTCTGCTGTTTCAGTTTTGGGAAGTCTTATTATATTAGGCTGAGCTCTTACTATTGCCTCTAAATCTTCTACTCCAAAAGGAGTATCGAGTCCATTTATTCTAACAACAGTTTCAATTCCTTCATAATCTATGGATTTTAAGCAATTAAAAACTAAAAATCTAGCAGAATCCTTTTCATTTATAGATACAGAGTCTTCTAAATCAAACATTATTGAATCTGCACCATATATATGAGCATCCTTTAACATTCCTGGGTTGTTACCTGGAACATACATCATTGTTCTTCTTAATTTATACATAAGATTACGCCTCCTCCCAATTAAATTTAAATCCATTACAAGCTCTAATTACAGCAGTTTCAACTCTTGCTTTTATAACACAATCTAATGCTCCTTTATCTACTGCATTAATGGTTGCACCTTCTACTTTTAAATCTTTCAAAGTATCTTCTATTACTTTTTTTATTTGCTTTCCATATTGTTTTTCAACTATGCTTTCTAATGAAATTTCTATTATATTTTGATCATTTGGTTCTAGTCGTATTGAAATATCATTTGACTCTAAAGTTCCTGTACTTGAAGCTTTTTCTAACTTCATAACCTCATCTCCCCATTTAAATTTAACAATTTAATGTTTTTCTAAATTAAAATTGTTATCTTTTAAAAATTCTTTCGTCTCCTCATTAATTAAAATTTTAAAAATCTCATCTTCTAATATAAATGCTTTTGATATCTTTAAATTTTTAATTATACAACCAATTATTTTTACATTTATTAAAGAATATGATGTAGCAATATCCTCTTCGTTCAAAAAATATTTTGAAAATAGCTCATAAGATATTAAATAGTTAAAATCTTTATGAATGAAAATATTTTTCTCTTTAAAACACTTGTTATCTTCTTCTTTTAAAAAATTCTTTGAAAATATAAAAATGTGTAAACAATCACATTCGTTTTTAACTTTTAGGATTTCTTTCTTAAAACTAATTAAAGCCTCTAAAGAATTTAGAAATATGACATTATTAATCTTATACTTTAATAATACTTCTTCACCTTTAAAAAAATTTTCAAAGTAATTTTCTAACCCACAATTATGATTCTCTAAAAATACTATTTTTCCTAATGCTTCGGTTATTTTATAAAAACCATACTTTTCAAAAATTTTAAGATTTTTAGGTTTAGTAAAAACAAATATATTGCTATTTCCAATTCTATATTCTTCATTAATTAAATCAGAAAGAATTAAATTACTGATCCCTTGACCTTTATAATTATCATCTAAAGCAATACATTTAAGTATATTTTTTTTAAAACAACCACTTCCTATGATTTTATCTTCTTTAACAAAAGCCATTCTATAATCTAAATCTTTTTCTAATTTTAGATTTTGAGTATTTAAAAACTCTTTTAAAGATTTTAAAAGCTTTTTATCATAAGTCTCTATTAAAATCTTTTTAAACTGTTCCATAACACCATCTTCTTATATAGCTATATTCTTTATTAAATTCATTTTCTTAGCTATATTTTCTACTGAATTAGAAACAGTATCTACTACTCTTTTGTCAAAAACATCTGGTATTATAAATTTTTCATTAAGCTCTTTAAGAGTAACAAGCTTAGATAAATTTCTTGCAGCTTCTAACTTCATTTCATCATTTATTTCTGTAGCATGAACACTTAATACACCTTTAAATATTCCTGGAAAAACTAATAAATTATTTATTTGATTTGGAAAATCTCCTCTACCAGTAGCTACAATTCTAGCACCACCTAGCTTTGCATCCAGTGGCATTATTTCAGGAATTGGATTTGCTAAAGCAAAAACTATAGCATCTTTATTCATTGTAGATACCATTTCTTTAGTTAAAACATTGGAAACCGATACTCCAATAAATACATCTTTTCCCTTTATAACTTCTTTAAGATTTCCTTTTTCAAAACTTCTATTTGTAACTTTTGAAATTTCTTCTTGTGCTATATTTAAAGAAGTATCTCCTTCTACTACTGCACCATTTATATCACTTAAAACTACATTTTTAGCACCTGCTAACATTAAAAGCTTTGCTATAGCAATTCCAGAAGCACCTGCTCCATTTATAAGAATTTTTACATTTTTTATATCTTTTTTAACTATTCTAAGAGCATTATAAAGACCTGCTAAAGTTGCAATTGCAGTACCATGTTGGTCATCATGATAAACTGGTATATCTAATTTCTTTTTAAGTTCATCTTCTATATAAAAACATTTAGGTGCTTTTATATCTTCAAGATGTATTCCAGCGAAACCACCTGAAATATTAACTATGGTATTTACAATTTCATCAGGGTCATTAGTACCTAAACATAATGGGAAAGCATTAACTCCTCCAAATTCCCTTAAAAGTAAAGCTTTGCCTTCAATTACTGGAAGTCCTGCTTCTGCCCCAATATCTCCAAGTCCTAAAACTGCAGTTCCATCTGTAATTATTGCAATAGTCTTTCCCTTTATTGTATACTCATAAGCCTTATCTTTATTTTTAGCAATCTCTCTGCAAGGTTCTGCAACTCCTGGTGTATATGCAATTGATAAATCATGCTTATCTTTAATATCAATATCACCCTTAATTTCTAAAATACCTGTATAATCTTTATGTAGCTTTAAAGATTCTTCTTTTACACCCACTTTAAACGCCTCCCTTTAGCTTTTTAATACATATTAGCACCACGTAAATGCTTTGTAAAATCACTATTTAAATGTTTAAAAATAATACACATAATTTAAATTTATTACAATTCAACTTATAATTT
>X256_Zander__coassemble_2_pt1 | contig 61353 bp, 56 predicted proteins | sample X256_Zander__metabat2_high_PE_003 | metagenome-assembled genome bin X256_Zander | reverse complement strand
ATGTAGTAAGTAGAGTTCGTAGAATATCAAAAATTAAAAAAGTAGGACACACAGGAACCCTTGATCCAGAAGCTTCAGGGGTTTTACCTGTATGTTTAGGTAAAGCTACAAAAATTATAGATTACATAATGGGTAATAGTAAAACCTATGATGTAACATTAAGGCTTGGAATGGTTACTGATACATATGATTTAGAGGGAAAAGTTATAAGAGAAGGGGATTTCTCTTTAATAAAAGAAGAAGATATTCTTGAAGCTATAAAAAAATACATAGGAGAAATAGATCAAGTTCCACCTATGTATTCTGCATTAAAAGTTAATGGTAAAAAACTTTATGAACTAGCTAGGCAAGGGATTGAAATAGAGCGTGAAGCTAGAAGAATAACAATATATGATATATATGACATAGAAATATCAAAGCCCTTTATTTCTATGAAAGTAAAATGTTCTAAAGGAACTTATATAAGAAGTCTTTGTTATGATATTGGGGAAGATTTAAAATGTGGTGCAACCATGACTAAACTTTCAAGAATAGAAAATGGGCCTTTTACTTTGAAAAATGGTATAAATATTGAAGATTTAAATGAAGAAAATATAAAAGATAATTTAATCTCAATAGAAGATGCTCTTAAGGAATTTGAAAGAATTACGGTAGGAGTTAATTTTACTAAGCTTTTAGTAAATGGAGTAAAGGTTTATGATAAAAGACTTTCAAAAGATAAAATAATAAATAATAAAATTTATAGGGTTTATGATGAAGAAGATAAATTTATAGGTCTTGGAAAAAGAGACGATTTAGGATTTAAAATAATTACATTGTTATATGAATAAAGAGGGTTAAAGGGTTTATATTATGATTGTAATAAATGAAGAATTTAATAAAATTATTAATAAAGGAACTTATATTGCACTAGGAAGTTTTGATGGAATTCATTTAGGACACTTAACATTAATAAAAAAAGCAGTAGAGCTTTCTAGAGAAAATAATTCTTATAGTATGGTATATACGTTTAAGAATCATCCTCTCTCCTTTATAAATGAGAAATTAGTGCCAAGTCTTTTAATGGATAATAAGAATAAAATAGAAATTTTAAAATCTTTTAATATAGATATTTCATGTTTTATAAATTTTAATAGAGAATTTATGAATTTATCTCCAAGGCAGTTTATAGAAATGCTGTTAAAGAATTATAATATGAAAGGCATAATTATTGGATTTAATTATAGGTTTGGTCATAAAAATTTAGGAAATGTAGACCTTTTGAAAAAATTTAGTGAGGAATATGGTTTTTCTCTAACCGTTATGGACGCTTTTGAATACAATGGAGAGGTTGTAAGCAGTACAAGAATTAGAGAAAGTTTATCAAAAGGAAAAATAAAAGAAGCAAATTATATGCTTTCAAGGCCATATAATTTAACTGGAAAAGTTGTAAAAGGAAGACAACTGGGAAGGACTATAGGATTTCCAACAGCTAATATAGAAATAGATCCAAATTACTTAATTCCTAAAATAGGAGTTTATTATACTAATGTAGAGTTTAATGGGCAAATATTCAAAGGGATTACATCAGTAGGACATAATCCCACTGTAAATGGAAAAAAATTAACTATAGAAACTTATATTTTAAATTTTGATAAAAGTATTTACGACTGTGAATTAAAAGTTTATTTTTTAGATAGAATAAGAGATGAAATAAAATTTAATTCTCTAGAATCGTTAAAAGAACAGCTAAATAAAGATAAAAATGTAGCAAAAGAAAGAAAAATAATGATAAATATATAAAAATAGATTTACAAGATAAAATCTATTTGCTATAATACCGTTGTGAACCTACTTCTAAGATTAAAGTTTCACCATCTTTATTCTTGGAAATAGGCGATAAATTATCGGAGGTGTAAATTATTATGGAAAAAGCAAGAAAACAAGAAATAATCGCAATGCATGCAAGACACGAGGGAGACACTGGTTCACCAGAGGTTCAAATCGCGTTATTAACAGACAGAATTAAGAGCTTAACTGAGCACTTAAGAACTCATAAAAAAGACCACCACTCAAGAAGAGGTCTTCTAATGATGGTTGGACAAAGAAAAGGTCTTTTAAACTACTTATACAAGCAAGATATCGAAAGATACAGAGCTATAATTGCAAAATTAGGTATAAGAGGTTAATATATAGAGCGGTTAATCCGCTCTATTGTTTTAGAATATCGAAAATAATGTAAAAGTTTTACGTCACATATTGAAGGGAGGTAACCCCATGTTAAATACTCATGAAATTACTGTAGCTGGAAGAACTATGAAGATTGAATACGGCAAAATAGGAATGCTTTCAGATGTTGCTGCATTTATGAGCTATGGTGATACAGTTATATTAACAAATGTTAATGCCTCAGAAAGTCCAAGAGAAGGAATAGATTTCTTTCCTTTAAGCGTAGAGTACGAAGAAAGATTATACGCAGTTGGTAAAATTCCAGGCGGTTTTATAAAAAGAGAAGGTAAACCTTCAGAAAAAGCAATATTAAATGGCAGAGCGGTAGATAGACCACTAAGACCATTATTCCCAAAAGGATATAGAAATGATGTTCAAGTTGTTTGTACTGTTGTTTCAGTAGAAAATGATAATCTTCCAGAAATTCTAGCTATTAATGCTGCATCAACAGCATTATGCATATCAAGTATTCCGTTCTCAACACCAGTAGGGGCTGTTCAAGTAGGTTTAATTAATGGAGAATTTATAATTAACCCTACATCAAAGCAAAGAGAAGAAAGTATACTTGCACTAACTGTTTGTGCAACTAAAGATAGAGTTATGATGATTGAAGCTGGTGGAGATGAAATACCAGAAGAGACTATGATAGATGCTATAAACTTTGGTTTTGAAGAGTGTAAGAGAATAGTAGCTTTCCAAGAAGAAGCAATGGCTAAGTTTGGAAAAGAAAAGAAAATTCCAACGCTTCATAAAGTTGATGAAACTTTAGAAAAAGAAGTTAGAGAATTTGCTTTTGATATGATAAAAGAAGCTATGTATATTACGGATAAAGACGAAAGAAACGAAGCAATGGATGCTGTAAAAGCTAAAATTAGTGAAGAGTTTGATGAAAAATATCCTGATAATAGTTCAGATATTAATGATGTAGTATATAGAGCTCAAAAAGAAATAGTAAGAAGTATGCTTCTTAAAGATCATAGAAGACCAGACGGAAGAAACTTTGATGAAGTAAGAAAAATTGGTTGTGAGGTAGATATACTTCCAAGAACTCATGGAACAGGATTATTTACGAGAGGATTAACTCAAGTAATGACTGTTGCAACACTTGGAGCTATCGGAGATGTTCAAGTTTTAGATGGTATAGGCGAAGAAGAGTCAAAAAGATATATGCATCACTATAATTTCCCAGCATACAGTGTTGGAGAGGTTAGACCTTTAAGAGGACCGGGAAGAAGAGAAATAGGTCATGGTGCTTTAGCAGAAAGAGCATTAGAGCCGTTAATTCCATCAGAAGATGAATTCCCATATACTATAAGATTAGTATCTGAGGTTTTAAGTTCAAATGGTTCAACTTCACAAGCATCTGTTTGTGGTTCAACATTAGCTCTTTTAGATGCAGGTGTTCCAATTAAAAGACCTGCTGCAGGTATTGCTATGGGGTTAATAACATCAGAAGATTTATCAGAAGAAGAAGTTATTACTGATATTCAAGGAATAGAAGATTTCTTTGGAGATATGGACTTTAAAGTTGCTGGAACTACTGAAGGAATAACATCTATACAAGTTGATACTAAAATAAAAGGTTTATCAGAAAAATGTATAAGAGATGCTATTTATGGTGCTAAAAAAGCTAGACTTCATATCTTAGAGAAGATAAAAGAGTGCATAAAAGAACCTAGAGAAGAAGTTGGGGAATATGCTCCAAAAACATCAACATTTAAAATAGATCCTGATAAAATCAGAGATGTAATAGGAACTGGTGGTAAGGTTATTAATAAAATAATAGCTGACACTGGAGTTAAGATAGATATAAAAGAAGATGGAAGAATATATGTAAGTTCTTCAGATGCTAATGGCGTTAAAGAAGCGGTTAAAATAATCGAAGGTTTAACTAAAGAAGTTAAAGCTGGTGAAATATATCTTGGTAAGGTAACTAAAGTTGCTCAATTTGGTGCTTTTGTTGAAATATTGCCTAATAAAGAAGGATTAGTTCATATTTCTAAGTTAGATGTAAATAGAGTAAATAAAGTTGAAGATATAGTTTCGGTTGGCGATGAAATATTAGTTAAGGTTACTGATATAGATAATCAAGGAAGAGTAAATCTTTCAAGAAAAGATGCAATAATAGATTCAGAAGAGAAAAAAACTGAAGAATAAATGTAAAAGGGCAACTAATAATTGCCTTTTTATTTTTATTTAAGGAGGAGTAAAATGTATAAATTGATAACCCTTCCCAATGGTTTAAGAGTTATAACAGAATATATAGAGTATGTTAACTCTGTAAGTGTTGGACTTTTAGTTAATAGTGGATCTAGAAATGAAAATGAAGAAAATAAAGGGATTTCTCATTTTATAGAACATATGCTTTTTAAAGGTACAAAAAATAGAAGCTCAAAAAAAATAGCAGAGGACATAGAAAATGTAGGCGGGCAAATAAATGCTTATACTAGTAAAGAATCTACTTGTTATTATATAAAAACCTTAGATACTCATTTAGATTTAGCTTTAGAAGTTTTATCAGACATGTTATTAAATAGTAAGTTTGATGAAGTAGAGATAAAAAAGGAAAAAGGTGTAGTAGTAGAAGAAATAAACATGAATGATGATATGCCAGAAGAGGTTTTATTTGATATTCATGCAAAAGCAACCTTTGGAGAGCATTCGCTATCTTTGCCTATATTAGGAAGTAAAGAAACAGTAAAAGCATTTTCTAGAGATAAAATTTTTGATTATTTAAACAAAAATTATGTTCCAAAAAATTCTGTTATTTCAATTTGTGGAAATTTTGATATAAAGAAATTAGAAGAATTAGTAACTAAATATTTTGGAGAATGGAAACTAGGAGAAAGCCCTATAATCTCTGACGTTCCAAAAATTAAAAATGATTTTATCCATATGAAAAAAAATATTGAACAACTTCATATAGCGTTAGGTATGAAAGGAGTTCCTATGGGAGATTCTAAATCCTATGGATTAGTTCTTTTAAACAATATATTTGGAGGAAGCACTTCATCTATTTTATTTCAAAAAATAAGAGAAGAAATGGGGATATGTTATTCAGTATATTCTTATTTGCTTCCTTATAAAAATGTTGGAACTCTTAATATTTATGCAGGACTTAATAGTGATTATTCAGAAAAAGCTTTAATGGTAATAAAAGAGGAACTTGAAAAGTTTGTAGAAGTTGGTGTAAGCAAAGAGCAACTCTCAATAAATAAGGAAAAAATTAAAGCCAGTTACATTTTAGGACTTGAAAGTACTAGTGGTAGAATGTTTAGCAATGGAAAATCAGTATTGTTTTTAAATAGAATAAAAGACCCTAAAGAAATAATAAAAAAAGTAGATGCTATAGATTATAATATGATACATGAAGTATTAGAAGAGTGTTTTAATCCAGGAATACAAAATGGTGCATTTCTTGGAAAGAAAATAGATAATGAAAAATTATCTGTTCTATGTCAGAAAGATATATTAATTTAAATTAGAATAAAAATCCTCTCCTTATCATAGCTATATCATAAGGAGGGGATTTTATGGAGTTAAACGGAAATTGCAGATTATTAAGTGATTTAGAAAGATGCGAAGTATTTAATATAAATGACGGTGAAAAGTACAATTCTTTAGGAAGTAATGATATACTTATAGACGAAGAAGGCAACTTACAATATCTTATAATAAATTTAAGTCAATCTAGATTTAATTTATTTTCTAGTAATAATGAATTTTTGGAAATTCCATGGGATAATGTTAAGAAAATAGGAACAAAAGCAATAGTACTTGATATAGATGATACTCAAGTAAAAAGAACTAGACTATAAAGGAGTGATAGCTTGAATATAGTAGTACAAAAGTTTGGAGGAACATCAGTTTCTACTCCAGAAAGAAGAAAACAAGTTATAAATAAGGTAGAAAAGGCAATAAAAGATGGATATACACCTGTTGTTGTAGTTTCTGCTATGGGAAGAAAAGGGGAACCTTATGCTACAGATACTCTTCTTTCATTAATAGATGAGAGTTTTAAAAATGAAAATAAGCAAGCGGTAGATCTTTTAATGGGATGTGGAGAAATTATAAGTTCTGTAATAATGACTAATGAATTAAAATTTAGAGGCATAAAAGCTATGCCTTTAACTGGAGGACAGGCTGGAATTATAACAAATTCAAATTTTTCTGAAGCAGAATTAAGTCATGTAAATACAGATAATATATTATATTTAATAGAAAAGGGATTTACTCCAGTAGTTACAGGTTTCCAAGGTGTTGATGAGAATGGTTATCTAACTACTTTAGGAAGAGGAGGAAGTGATACTTCTGCAGCAATTTTAGGAGTAGCATTAAAAGCTAAGGAAATTCAAATTTATACAGATGTTGATGGCATAATGACAGCTGATCCAAGAATTGTTCAAAAGCCAGCTTTAATAGATAAAATTAGCTACAATGAAGTTTTCCAATTAGCAGATCAAGGAGCTAAGGTTATACACCCAAGAGCTGTGGAAGTTGCTATGAAAGGAAATATTCCTTTAGTTATAAAAAATACTCTTTCAGAATGTGAAGGAACTTTAATAAATAATTTTGGAGATGTTGATGGAGAGCGAATAATATCTGGAATAACACATATGGACAACAGAATCCAAATTAAGATATCTCAAGAAAATAATAATAGAAGTAATAATTATAAGGAAATATTAAGTACATTAGCTAAAAATAATATAAGCTTAGACTTAATAAATATATTTCCAAAGGATAAAATCTTCACAATTGATGCTAAAGATAAATTAAAGCTCATAGATTTATTAGAAAGTATAAATATTAAATTTGATGTAGTTGAAAATTGCAGTAAAATTTCTATAATAGGTTCAGGAATGAAAGGAATTCCTGGAGTTATGGCAAAAATTTTGATTGCTTTAGATAGTGAAGGCATAGAAGTTTTACAAACTGCGGATTCTCATATAACTATATGGTGCTTAATACCTTCACAAAAAGTAAATAAGGCTATAAACATACTTCATAATGTTTTTATGGGTTAGTTTAAGAATATAAAATTTAAAACATCTGCTTAAATTAATGTTAGTTAATTTAAAGTAGGTGTTTTTTTAGTTTATATAGAATAATATTTTTCACCTATGTAAACACTAAAGTTATGCATGGGAGGAATTTTTATGTTAGATAAGAAAAAAGAAAAACAAGATAAACAAATATTAATAGCAAAGGAAGAAGAAAACAGAGAACCATTAAAAAATGAAAAATTAGAAGCAATAAAAGAACTGGGAACAACTGCTGTTATAGATAATCAAAAAAGAATACAAGTTCTTTCTATAATAGGTCAAGTAGAAGGTCATGGGGTATTGCCACCTCAAAGCAAAGCAACAAAATATGAACATGTAATCCCTCAGTTAATTGATATGGAACAAAACGAATCTGTTGAAGGTGTACTTATAATATTAAATACTGTAGGTGGAGATGTGGAAGCAGGTCTTGCAATAGCAGAGATGATAAGAAGTTTAAGTAAAGCAACAGTATCATTAGTTATAGGTGGAGGTCATTCTATAGGAGTTCCATTAGCTACTTCATCACAGTATTCATTTATTTCTCCGTCGGCTACAATGATACTTCATCCTATAAGAATGAATGGACTTATAATAGGTGTTCCTCAAACTTTTAAATACTTTAATAAAATGCAAGATAGAATAAACGAGTTTATTATAAGAACATCTAAGATAGATATTGACGAGCTTAAAAAACTAATGCTTCAAACAGATGAATTATTAAATGATATGGGAACTATATTAATAGGAAAAGAAGCAGTAGAAGTAGGGCTTATAGATGAAGTGGGTGGAATAAAAGATGCACTTGAAAAATTAGAGGAATTAATAAATATTAGAAAAGAAGAGTAAAAAATTAAGCTTACCTTATAATAATTATAAAATATGAAATATTTTGAGACAACTCCTTTATTTATGCTATAATAAAGGAGTTTATACTTAAATATAGAAATTTATAAAAGTGAGGTGAGTAACTTGGCAAAAAAGAGAAGTGTCAAAAAATCTTTAAAAGGAAATTCAGATATAAAAGGAGTAATGTTTATAGCTCTAGGATTGATTTTAAGTATAAGTATATATACAGATGCTATAGGATATTTATCAGAAATATCTAAAGAAATTTTTGTATCATTACTTGGCATGTGGGCATTTTTACTTCCATTATATCTTTTTTATATTGCAATTATTTATATAAGAAATAAGGGAGTTTTTGTTTTAACAGATAAATTTATATTAATAAACGTAATTATTTTAAATACTATGATATTTGTTCAGACAATATTTTTTAATGACTATTATGATCCTTCAAGTCTTGGAAATTCTTTGAAAGCCATAATTCATAGTTCTAATTATTTTAATAGTGGAATTTTAGGATTTTTAATAACATATCCACTTCATAAGCTAATAGGTTCTGTGGGAACTTATATTGTAATAATAGCTATATATGTAATTTGTTCAATGATTATGTTTGAATTTACAGTAGCAGATATTTTTTATATGATAAAAGGAACTAAAATAAAGAAAACAAAAAAAGTATCTAGAGATAACACAGAAATAATATCTCCTTTTATTGACGTTAAAGAAGAATGTGATGAAGAGGCTATTTTAAGAAAACAAGATACGGATAAAATTAAAATTTTAGATTTTATAAAAGATTCAGATATTGATAACTCGAAAAAAGAAAAGCATTCTAATAATATGGGAGATACTAAAATATTAAAGAGGGAAATAGATGTTATTGAGTATGAACCTTCAAATAATAATAAAAAACAAGATTTAGATGATAATACTAAGTCTGATTTAAATGATGAATTAAATCAAAATTTAAATCAAGATAAATTGCAAGAGTATATGTATCCTTCATTAGATTTATTAAATATTAATGATAAATTAAAAATGAGAAAAGAAGATAAGAAAGAACTTTTATCAAGTGCTAACAAACTAGAAGAAACTTTAATGAGTTTTGGAGTAGAGGCTAAAATAACACAAGTTACAAAAGGACCTTCTGTAACTAGATATGAGCTTCAACCAAGTGTTGGAGTAAAGGTTAGTAAAATAGTAAATTTAGCAGATGATATAGCTTTAAATTTGGCAGCAAATGGAGTTAGAATAGAAGCACCTATTCCAGGAAAGTCAGCAATAGGTATAGAAGTGCCTAATAAAAATTTATCGGCTGTATTTTTAAGAGAGGTTATTGAAGACAAGACTTTCTTAAACTCTAAAAAGAATTTAGCTTTTGCTTTAGGTAAAGATATTGGAGGAAAATGTGTAGTTGGAGATTTATCTAAAATGCCGCATTTATTAATTGCAGGAGCTACAGGTTCAGGTAAAAGTGTTTGTATAAATACTCTAATTTTAAGTATTATATATAAATATTCTCCACAAGAAGTAAAACTTTTAATGGTAGACCCAAAGGTTGTAGAATTAAATGTTTATAATGGAATACCACATCTTTTAATTCCTGTTGTAACAGATCCTAAAAAAGCTGCAGCGGCATTAAATTGGGCAGTTAATGAAATGACTAGAAGATATAAGCTTTTTGCAGAAAGTGGAGTAAGAAATATAGAGTCCTACAATACTTTATTTGAAAAAGGTATTATAGAAGAAAAATTACCTTGGATAGTTATAATAGTAGATGAACTTGCAGATCTTATGATGGTTTGCCCTCATGATGTAGAGGATTATATAGGAAGACTTGCTCAAATGGCAAGAGCAGCAGGTATGCATTTAGTAATAGCAACTCAAAGACCTTCAGTAGATGTTATAACTGGTGTTATAAAGGCTAATATTCCATCTAGAATATCTTTTGCAGTATCTAGTCAAATAGATTCTAGAACTATTTTAGATTCATCTGGTGCTGAGAAACTTTTAGGTAAGGGAGATATGCTTTATTATCCTGTTGGAGAATCAAAACCATTAAGGATTCAAGGTGCTTTTATATCTGAAGAAGAAGTAGAAAAAGTAGTAGATTTTATCAAAAAAGGTGAAGAAACAGTATCTTATCAAAACGATATAATAGAACATATAAATAATGAAACAGTACCAAGCAATAATTCTAGTGAAAAAGATGAGCTTTTAAATGAAGCTATAAAAATAGTTATTGAAACAGGACAAGCATCAACTTCATTTCTACAAAGAAGACTTAGAATTGGATTTAATAGAGCAGCAAGAATTATGGAACAGCTAGAAGAAAATAATATAATATCTCAAAAAGATGGAAGTAAGCCAAGACAAGTATTAATTTCAAAAGATGAACTAGAAAATTTTTAGTATATGTTATATACTAAAAAAATACTTGTTTTAAGTAAAAAACAGTTTTAAAATTAATTTGTAAATTATTTAAACTTAGGAGGAATCACATTGGTAAATTATAAAGTAGGCTTAGTTAGCTTAGGGTGCGATAAAAATAGAGTAGATTCAGAAATAATGCTTGGAAAATTTAAATCAGGATATGAAATAACAAATAATCCAAAAGAAGCGGATATAATAATAGTTAATACTTGTGGATTTATAGAAAAGGCAAAGCAAGAATCAATAGATACAATTTTAGAAATGGCAGAATACAAAACAAAATACAACTGTAAGCTTTTAATAGCTACAGGATGCTTAACTCAAAGATACGGAAAAGAACTTACAGAGCTTATGCCAGAAATTGATATAATGCTAGGGGTTAATGACTATAGCAAAATAGATAAATTTATATCAGATTTTATAGGAAGCAATAAAGATCAAAAGATAGTATTAGAATTAAATTATAGCGATAAAAACATAAATGAAGGTGAAAGAGTAATAACTACGGATAAGGAGTCTGCATATATAAGAATATCTGAAGGATGTGATAACTTCTGTACTTATTGTATAATACCTAAAATAAGAGGTAAGTTTAGAAGCAGGGATATGGAAAGTGTTCTTGAAGAGGCTAAAAAACTTTCAGCATCTGGAGTAAAAGAGCTAATATTAATAGGGCAAGATACTTCAAAATATGGTGTTGATTTATATGGTGAAAAAAGATTAGCAGAGCTTTTAAATAAACTTTCTAAAATCGAAGGAATTAGTTTTATAAGACTTATGTATTGCTATCCTGAAGACATTGAAGAGAATTTAGTTAAAGAAATGGCTTCAAATGAAAAAGTTTGTAAGTATATTGATATTCCTATTCAACATATAAGTAGTAAAATATTAAAACTTATGGGAAGACAAACAACTAAAGAAAAAATAATAGATAAAATAAATTTACTAAGAAAATATATGCCTGAAATCGTAATAAGAACATCATTAATAGTAGGATTTCCAGGAGAAACAGAAGAAGATTTTAATGAATTAAAGGAGTTTTTAATAAATCATAGAATAGATAAGGTAGGGGTATTTACTTACTCACAAGAGGAAGGAACACCTGCAGCTATAATGCCAGATCAAGTTGATGAAGAAGTTAAAAAACTTAGAGAAAATGAAGTAATGAGAATACAACAAGAGGTTTCAGCATCAATTAATGAAGAAAAATTAAATAAAGTATATGATGTGCTAGTTGAAGGATTCAATGGAGAATATTACGTTGGAAGAAGCTATGAAATGGCTCCTGAAATAGATGGTAATATATTCTTTAAATCTCAAAGAGAAATAAAAAAAGGCAAAATAATTAAGGTTAAGATTACTGAAACACTTGAATATGATTTAATAGGAGTTGTTTAAAATGAATCTTGCTAATAAGCTTACTATACTTAGAATATTTTTAGTTCCAATATTTTTAATTTTTATAGCCATAAAAATACCTTATGGTACGTTTATTGCTACATTTATTTTTATAATAGCATCTTTAACAGATAAATTAGATGGATATATAGCAAGAAGTAGAAATCAAATTACTAGGTTTGGAAAATTTATGGATCCTTTAGCAGATAAATTATTAGTAACTTCTGCCCTAATATCTTTAGTAGAGCTTCAAATTGTCCCAAGTTGGGCTGCTGTAATAATTATAGCTAGAGAATTTGCAGTTTCAGGACTTAGAACTATAGCTGCAGCAGAAGGAAAAGTAATAGCTGCTAGTTGGTGGGGAAAAATAAAAACAGTTATACAAATAATAGCAATAATTTTATTGTTATTAGAAGTTAATATAGGCACATCAAAAGATTTAATTAGTATGATAAATGGAAATGGCTTATTGTCAAATTTCTTTAATTATGTACCACAAATTATGCTATATCTAGCAGTTATAATAACTATAATATCTGGAATTGATTATTTCATAAAAAATAAAGATGTTATAGATACTGAAAAATAAAGAATATTTAAGTTTAAAATTTTAAAAAAGGTTAATAATTAAGATAAGAAAGTTCCTTAAGGCTTTAAGGAACTTTTATTTTTAATATTGACTTAATATAAAAGTTGTTTTATAATGATATAAGAACAGATGTTCTGAGGAGGCGATATATTAATGGCAAATGTAGATATGGGAAAATTAAAAGCTATTGAAATGGCGATGGGACAAATAGAGAAACAATTCGGCAAAGGTTCTATAATGAAACTTGGAGAACATAGCACTTTAAATTTAGATGCTATTTCAACAGGGTGTTTAGATTTAGATATAGCACTTGGAATTGGTGGAGTTCCAAAGGGAAGAATAATAGAAATATATGGTCCTGAATCATCAGGTAAAACAACAGTTGCACTTCATATTGCAGCTGAATCACAAAAGTTAGGTGGAGCAGTAGGCTTTATAGATGCAGAGCATGCACTAGATCCAACTTATGCTAAGGCATTAGGTGTTGATATAGATAATCTTATAGTTTCCCAACCAGATACTGGAGAACAAGGATTAGAAATAGCTGAAGCTTTAGTAAGATCCGGAGCTATAGATGTTTTAGTAATAGATTCTGTTGCGGCACTTGTTCCAAGAGCTGAAATAGAAGGTGAAATGGGAGATTCTCACGTTGGTCTTCAAGCAAGACTAATGTCTCAAGCTTTAAGAAAATTATCAGGAACAATTAATAAATCCAAATGTGTTGCTATATTTATTAACCAATTAAGAGAAAAGGTTGGAGTTATGTTTGGAAATCCAGAAGTTACTCCTGGTGGAAGAGCTTTAAAATTCTATTCATCAGTAAGAATGGATGTAAGAAGAATAGATTCAATTAAACAATCTGATACTATAGCAGGAAATAGAACAAGAGTTAAAATAATGAAAAATAAAGTAGCTCCGCCTTTTAAACAAGCAGAATTTGATATTATGTATAATGAAGGAATATCAAGAGAAGGAAATATAGTAGATGTTGGAGTTAGGGATGAAATAGTTCAAAAAAGTGGAGCTTGGTTCTCTTATGGAGATATAAGACTTGGTCAAGGTCGTGAAAATGCAAAGCAATACTTAAAGGATAATCCTAAAGTCGCTTTAGAAATAGAAAATAAAATTAGAGCTAAATATGAATTGCCTTTAAATAAAGGTGTTGAAATGGAAGTAGCGGTAGATATAGATAAGGATAAAGAAGAAAAACCTAAAAAATAAATCGCATTTAGCGATTTATTTTTTTGTAATAATTCAGATTAAAATGGTAATAATACAAATAGAAACCTTTGTTAAAGCCCATTAAAGAAAAGGTTTGCCAACTTGACATTATTATTTTTTTAATATAAAATAATAACAAATACTGGTTTATCATATTCAAAATTTTACAGTTAGAATAATATGACACCTTTCTACGTTTTCATATTTTTGGGATATACATTTTTTATAATACGAAGGAGGTGTTATCGTGAATCTGATAGTAATTATTTTTATTGATATAATAATATTAGTGATTTTAGGAATCATACAATATAAACTAATACAAAACATATCAAAAAATAAAATTTCAACTTTAGAACAAGAAGCGAATGCTATTTTAGAAAATTCTAAAAAAGAAGCTGAAGCTATAAAAAAAGAATCAATTTTAGAAGCTAAAGAAGAAGTTCACAGATTAAGAAACGATTTTGAGAGAGAATCTCGTGAAAGAAGAAATGAGGTTCAAAGATTTGAAAGAAGACTAATTCAAAGAGAAGAATCTATTGATAAAAAGAGTGATGTATTAGAAAAAAAAGAAGAAACTCTTTCAAGAAAAATTCAAGAAGTTAATGAATTAGAATCAAGTATTCAAGATTTGTATGACAAACAGAGAGAGGAACTTGAAAGAATATCTGGACTTTCAAGTGAAGAAGCAAGACAGATACTTTTAGATGAGATAAGTAAAGAAATAAAACATGATGCAGCTATTATGATTAAAGATGTTGAAAGCAAAGCTAAAGAAGAAGCTGATAAAAAAGCTAGAGAAATTATAACTACAGCTATTCAACGTTGTGCTGCAGATCATGTATCAGAATCAACTGTTCACGTTGTAGCTCTTCCAAATGATGAAATGAAGGGTAGAATAATAGGAAGAGAAGGAAGAAATATAAGAACTCTAGAGACATTGACAGGAGTAGATTTAATTATAGATGATACTCCAGAAGCTGTAATATTGTCAAGTTTTGATCCTATAAGGAGAGAAATTGCAAGAATAGCTCTAGAAAAATTAATCGTGGATGGAAGAATTCATCCAGCTAGAATTGAGGAAATGGTAGAAAGAGCAACTAAGGATGTAGAAAATGACATCAAAGAAGAAGGAGAACAAGCTACTTTTGAAACAGGTGTGCATGGATTACATCCAGAATTAATTAAGCTTTTAGGTAGACTTAAGTATAGAACTAGTTATGGTCAAAATGTCTTAAAGCACTCAATAGAAGTTGCTTATTTAGCAGGACTTATGGCATCCGAATTGGGATTAGATGTTAATTTAGCTAGAAGAGCTGGACTTCTTCATGATATAGGTAAAGCAGTGGACCAAGAATACGAAGGACCGCATGCTTTAATAGGTGGAGATTTAGCTAAAAAATATCATGAATCACCTGTAATAGTAAATGCTATTGCAGCACATCATGCAGATGTTGATATGATATCTTTAGAAGCAGTTTTAGTTCAAGCAGCAGATGCTATTTCAGCTGCTAGACCAGGGGCTAGAAGAGAAACACTAGAAGCATATATTAAGAGATTAGAAAAATTAGAAGAGATTGCAAATTCATATGAAGGTGTAGAAAAGTCATATGCCATTCAAGCTGGAAGAGAGATTAGAATTATGGTTAAACCAGATCATGTTGATGATGCAGGTTCTATTGAAATGGCAAGAAATATTGTTAAAGATATAGAAGAGCAATTAGAATATCCAGGTCAAATAAAGATAAATGTAATCAGAGAAACTCGTTCTATTGATTACGCTAAGTAATATAAAAATACATTTTGTTTTACAAAATGTATTTTTTTTATAGATATTATTAATAAAACATATACATTCTTTTAATAATTGAAAAAATTTCAAAATAAGAAGGATTTTGAAAATAAATATAGAATATATATAAAGTGTAAACGATATCTAATAATATTATATTCTAGGAGGTCGAAACATAATGGAAGTATTAAAAGTTTCAACAAAATCAAATCCAAATTCAGTTGCAGGAGCATTAGCTGCAATAATAAAAGAAAAAAATATAGTAGAAATTCAAGCAGTAGGCGCAGGTGCTATAAATCAAGCTGTAAAAGCAATAGCAATAGCTAGAGGATTCGTAGCACCAAGTGGTAAAGACATAGTTTGTGTTCCAGCATTTACTGATATCGAAATTGATGGAGAAGAGAGAACAGCTATTAAGTTAATAATTCAACCAAGATAAAATAGATATTAAATAGTTTGGTAATAATAAGAGTATTGAAATAAAATTTATTTCAATACTCTTATTTAATTTGGCAAAAAACATAAAATAATGAAGGAAAACAAAGTTAAACAAATCTTTTTTAAGAAAAATGAATAAATAATATTTGAAAACTTGCAAAAATAGTGTTATTATTAATTTAAATTAAAATTTAATAATTAATTTTGCAATTATTAAAAATATTTTATTCACATCGGGAGGCTACTAATGAATCAAGAATTTACATTAAACAATGACAAACTAATAATTAATTTTACTTCTAAGTATTGCGACAACATGGAAAGTTTATTAAATAGTAGTACCTTTAGAAGAGTTTTAGAAATTTATTTAAAAAAAGCTGAGAAAGCTAAAAATAATTCATATAAATTAATAATTAAGGCAGCTAATGAAAGTAAGATAGAAAATTTATCTAAAATATTAATTCAAGTATTTAAGTTTTTAACAGTTATGAATAGAGAAGAAGTAATGGCACTTCATGAATCTTATAAAAATTTATTACAAGATAAAGATGATTTCATAGGATTAATTGAAAATATATATTCTTATTGGAGAAAGCTTGAAAGATATACTGTAATAAATAATCATAGAAAAATGGAGGGGATTGCATCAGTAAGTTTTGAAGATGCTAACTCTGAATTCTCAAAACTTATATTAAAGCTATATAGAAAAATAGAAAAAAATGTTGTAGGGCATATGCCAAATGTATTTAGACAAATTCCTGCAGGCGGAAATGCCAGTATATTAATAAATAATATATTATGGCCAACACCTTGCCAATATGAAAAGCTTGAAGAAATTCCATTTTTAGAATGTGTATCAATTCAAGCACCATTTATAACATATCCTAAAAACAACAAAAGAGAAGGCGTTTTTGAGGAGGTATTCGAAAACCCAATACATAGGGCATCCATTACAAAGGGTAGTTGGTATTGTTATCCAGCTAAGGTTGGAACACTTTTAGCTTATATTTATTTTCATAAAGATTTTATGTCTCATGGAATAACACTTTGTAACCTTTTTGAATTAGCAACGGTAGATGAATGTAGAGGTAGAAAACCAGATATAGTACAAATATTTGGATCTAAGGACGATTTAGAATTAAAAACTGTATTTTATGATGATAAGAAAAATGATATTATGGTCGGATATGTAAATCATACTGAAAAAACAGATTACTTTGGATATATGAAAAAAATGTTATTAACTTTACATAACTTAATAATGATAAAAAGAGAAGCTCTGCCAATACATGGTGCTATGGTTAACATATCATTAAAGAATGGTAAAAATGCTAATGTAGTAATAGTTGGAGATAGTGGTGCTGGAAAATCAGAAAGTTTAGAAGCATTAAGAGCTTTAGGAGAAGAATATATAAGTGATATGACAATCATATTTGACGATATGGGAGTTCTTAAAAATGATAATGGGCTTGTAAAAGGATACGGAACGGAAATAGGGGCTTTTGTTAGACTTGATGATTTAGATCAAGGATATGCTTTTAAAGAGCTTGATAGAAGTATATTCATGAATCCAGATAAGGTAAATGCAAGGCTTGTAATGCCAGTTTCAAGTTATAAGGATATAACCGAAGGACGTAGTGTTGATATAATTTTATATGCAAATAACTATGATGAAGCTAAAGAAAATTCAATAAAAATGTTTAAGGATAAAAATAAAGCTATTGAAATTTTCAAAACAGGTAGAAGAATGGCAAAAGGAACTACAACAGAAAAAGGCTTTGTGGAATCTTATTTTGCAAATCCATTTGGACCAGTTCAAAAAAAAGAACAGGTTGACAAGTTATTAGATACATATTTTAATGATATGTTTAATATAGGAATTAAAGTAGGAGAAATAAAAACACAATTAGCTCTTGTAGGAAAAGAAAAGGAAGGTCCAAATAAAGCGGCTTTAGAATTATTAGAAATTATTAAAAAATAAAGTAGGAGTGTGCTATGGAGTTTTCAAAAAAATTTCAAAACTTAAGTAGTTCGGTAACACTAGAAATTACTAAAATAGCTAATGAAATGAAGTCTAAAGGTGAAAATGTAATAAGTTTTGCTGCAGGAGAACCAGATTTTAATACACCAGAAAATATACAAATAGCTGCATTTAAAGCTATAAAAAATGGGAAAATTAGATATACAGCTGTAAGTGGATTAGGTGATTTAAAAAAAGCTATAATAGAAAAATTAAAAAAAGATAATGGATTAAGGTATGAAGAAAATCAAATTTTAGTTAGCACAGGAGCAAAACAATGTCTAGCTAATGTGTTTATGGGGATTATAAATGATGGGGATGAGGTTATAATACCTGGTCCTTATTGGGTAAGTTACCCAGAGCTTGTTAAGATAAGTGGTGGAAAGCCTGTGTTCCTTTATGGAAGTGAAAAAAATGATTTTAAAATTACTGGTGAAGATTTAGAAAAAGTTTGTAATGAAAAAACAAAGGCTATAATAATAAATTCTCCAAGTAATCCAACAGGTATAGTGTATAGTAAAGAAGAACTTTTAGAATTAGCTAATGTTGCAAAGAAAAAAGATATATTTATAATATCAGATGAAATATATGAGAAGATAATATATAATAACGAAAAACACATTAGTATAGCTAGTTTATCAGAAGATGCATATGAAAGAACGATAGTTATAAATGGTTTTTCAAAATCCTATGCTATGACTGGGTGGAGAATTGGATATGTAGCAGGGAATAAAAAGCTTATAGAAATTATAAATAAAATACAAAGTCATATGACCTCGAATGCAAATACTATTTCTCAATATGCAGCTATTGAAGCCTTAAAAGGAAATCAAGATATGGTTAATAATATGAAAGAAGAGTTTGAGAAAAGAAAAGAATATGTTGTTGAAATGTTAAATAATTTAAACAATATTAACTTCATAAATCCTAAGGGAACTTTTTACTTAATGATAAAAATAGATAAATTCTTTAATAAATATAAAAATGAAGTAATAATTAAAAACTCTTTAGATTTTTCAAAATTGCTTTTAAAAGAGGAAAAATTAGCTGTAATACCAGGGGATGCCTTTGGTGCTAAAAATTATATTAGAATATCTTTTGCCACATCAATAGATAATATAAAAGAAGGATTAAAAAGATTAGAGACATTTTTAAATAGTTTAAACTAATAATTAAATGAAAATCTAATTTAATTAACAAACTTTTAAGAAAATACGTAATAGGTAAAAAATATTGAAATTACTAATGAAAATGTTTATAATGAAATAGTTAGTAGACAAAGAAATATAAATTTAAAGAGGTGTATATATATGGTAACTAAAGAGGTAGTAATAAAAAACTCAACAGGATTACATGCAAGACCAGCAACGTTATTAGTTAAAAAAGCATCTGGTTTTAAATCAGAAATAAATTTAGAATATAACGGTAAAAAAGCTAATGTTAAGAGCTTAATAGGTGTTCTTTCATTAGGAGTTACTAAAGATGCAGTTGTAACAGTTTCAGCAGCAGGAGATGATGAGACTTTAGCAGCTGAAGAAATAGTTAAATTAATTGATAGTTTAGAAGAATAATATAAAAAAGGTTCCAAAGAAATTTGGAACCTTTTTCTTTTGCAGGTAGCTTGTCTTAAAATTAATCATTAATCTGATTATTAATCCTAGAATTATTAATTCTAAATTTGCTTTTTAATAACATAAGTATTAAATTAATTGAAGATGCAAAAACTAATATATAAATAATTCTTTCTATTGCATCACTGCCAAAACTTATTACTTGTACTAAATTTAAATTAAAAATACCAATTAGACCCCAGTTTAAAGCACCTACAATAACTAATATAAAGGTTATTTTATCAACTATATTTACCTTGTACATATTTTCACTCCCATCAAATGATTTTTTAGCTATATTTAATAAATATTATAATTTTTTTAGAATATGACTAATAAAACAGTTTTAAATATGATATAATACGAATTATAATTATGGATAATTAGTAATTGTTCGCAGGAGGATAAGGATGAGAAATTTATATAGTACACCGCTTAATTCAAGATATGCATCAAAAGAAATGTCATACATATTTTCAGATGAAATGAAATTTACTACTTGGAGAAAACTTTGGGTAGCTTTAGCTGAAGGTGAAAAAGAATTAGGTTTAAATATAACTGAAGAACAAATAAAAGAGTTAAAAGAAAACATTAATAATATAAATTATGAAGAGGCAATAAAAAGAGAAAAAGAAGTTAGACATGACGTTATGAGCCATGTTTATGCATATGGTATTCAATGCCCTAGTGCTAAAGGTATAATACATTTAGGTGCAACTAGTTGTTACGTTGGGGACAATACGGATATTATAGTTATGAAAGAAGCTTTACTTCTTATAAAAGAAAAAATAGTAAAAACTATAAAACTTTTAAGCGATTTTGCTTTAAAATATAAGGATATGCCAACTTTAGGGTTTACTCATTTTCAACCAGCACAGTTAACTACTGTTGGAAAAAGAGCTACTCTTTGGATTCAAGATTTAGTAATGGATATAGAAAGTATTGATTTTGTAATTGAAAATTTAAAGCTTAGAGGGGTAAAAGGAACAACTGGAACTCAAGCAAGCTTTATGAATCTTTTTGAAGGTGATGAAGAAAAGGTTAAAGAACTTGATAATTTAGTTGCTAAAAAAATGAACTTTAAAAGTTGTTATGGAGTAACAGGTCAAACTTATTCAAGAAAAGTTGATTCAATTGTATTAAATACACTTTCAGAAATAGCTCAAAGCGCTTATAAGTTTAGCAATGATTTAAGACTTCTTCAAAGCATGAAAGAGATGGAAGAACCATTTGAAAAAAATCAAATAGGATCATCTGCTATGGCTTATAAGAGAAATCCAATGAGATCAGAGAGAATGGGAGCACTTGCGAGATATGTTATAGTTGATGCTTTAAATCCTGCAATAACTGCATCAACACAATGGTTTGAAAGAACTTTAGATGATTCAGCTAATAAAAGAATATCAGTAGCAGAGGCTTTCTTAGCACTAGATGGTGTATTAAATCTATATATGAATATATCCGAAAACATGGTGGTATATGAAAAAGTAATAGCATCTCATGTAAATAACGAGTTACCATTTATGGCAACAGAAAACATAATGATGGAATCAGTTAAAAGAGGTGGAGATCGTCAAGAACTTCATGAAAGAATTAGAGAACATTCAATGGCTGCAGCTCAAAGAGTTAAAGGTGAGGGATTAAATAACGATTTAATTGAAAGAATAATTAATGATGAATACTTTAATCTTTCAAAGGATGAAATATTATCAATAATAGATTCAAAGAAATTTGTAGGAAGAGCTCCAAGTCAAGTTGTTGAGTTTATAGATGAATATGTTAGTCCAATTTTAGAAAGCAATAAAAAAGCTATAAATGTGAAGAGTGAAGTAACAGTTTAATAAATATTAAATAGAGAAAGAAGCTAGGTTTTCATTGGCAAAACTTAACTTCTTTTTTATATGTATAAATTTAATAGTAAAGCTAAATTTACTTTAACTGTAAAATTAAAGATACATTTTAATTTTTATCTATAATGAAATACTCGTAAATGAAAATAAAAAATAAATTAATAATTACTTTACATAAATATAACCAAAATATTCATAAAAAAGTAGTATATTTAAAATAATATGACAAAGAAGGTGATTTAAAAATGAAACAAATGACAGCGTTTGGGCCTAAAGATATTGATGCTATTAAAGAAATAAACATATCTAATTTTATGAGAGAAGTTGATAAATTCAAATTTGGTGAAGAATTGATTGAAGTATATCCAGCAATAGATTCAGAAAATAAAGTTAATATTAAACAAAGAAAATTTAACAGTGAAATTTTAAATAAATATTTTAAGGGGTATATGACAAAAAATAAAAAAATACAAAAAGAAAGTATCATTAATCTTTATAAACATAATTATTTAAGTTTAATAATAGAATTAAAAACTGGCAATGTTTATGAAATTAAAGATAAAGATGATAAAAATGATAAAAATGATATAGAGTATATTATAAATATTGATAATAATAAAAAGAAAAACATTAATTTTATTAATAATATGGATTTTATAGTTATAAGTATGAAAGTTATAGAGGATAATATAGACTTAAAATTGAATACAATAGTTGAAGAAAATTTATATAATATTTATCCAGAACATATAAAATTAGAAGATATGAAGCTTAAAATTATAAGTTTAATAAAAGATATTATGAATTTTTTTGATGAATATACAATAGATTTAATAAAAAAATCTATTAAAAATTATGAAGGCGAATGTCCTATATTAAATGGCAAGAAAAATCTTTTAGATTCATTAGGACTTAAAAATAAAATTAATGAAGATGGATTTGTAGAATGTGATTCTAAAAATTCATATTTTATGTTAAGTTAAATGTTTAAAAAATATTATAAATTTATGAATTAAATTTAATTTAACATAATAAGGAAATGTGATAGAATAAAATTATTGAATATTAAAATTTACAAAATATCATCTATAGTTTTAGGAGGCTATTATGGGATATGTTGAAGACTTAAGAAAAGAAGTTGGTCATAGACCATTAATATTACCTGGAGCATCAGTTATTGTACTAGATAACGAAAATAGAGTGTTATTACAAAAGAGAAACTCACCAAAAAAAGTATGGGGATTACCGGGTGGACTTATGGATTTAGGAGAATCTTTAGAGGAAACTGCAAAAAGAGAAGTTTTAGAAGAAACCGGATTGGAAATTAATAATCTAAAATTAGTAGATATTTTTTCTGGAAGAGATTATTATGTTAAGCTTTGTAATGGTGATGAATTTTATATTGTAAATGCATTATACTCAACTAATAAATTTAATGGAAAATTAGAACTTAATAAAGATGAGGGTAGTGAACTAAGATTTTATTCATTAGATAATTTGCCAGAGGATATGGTTGGAAGTCATAGGAGATTTATTGATAGTTTTAAAAAGATTGTATAAAATTTATTTTAAATTAAGGTAATACTAGATATAAATATCTAGTGTTACCTTTTTGTATTAAATAGTATATTAATTAATCATAAATGCAATAATTATATATGAATGAAATGTTATATAGTTTTAGATGCAGAATTTTTAGCAAAACATATATATGGTAATGTATTATATTTACATTGTTTATTGTGATAAAGTGTATTAATATAGTTGATGAAATAATTTAGCAAAAAAGTAATTTGCAAATATAAATTTAAAAGTATTATATGATTTAATACACTAGATATTATTAGGAGGATTTTTAATTAGTGAAAGGAAAACAACATGCGGTAATAGGAGCAACTTGTGGTTTAGTTGCAGCAATAGCTTTAAATAAATCTAGGATTTCTCATATGGAACTTAGTAATTTAAAAGGTGTTCTTTTAGATAGTAGTAATATGTTAAGACCAATTATAGAATGTATGATAGGTGGGGTTATTGGTTCTTTAATAGTAGATATAGATTCTAAAACATCAATAGCATCTAGAAAAGTTTCAACCTTAGCAATAATATCAATAGCACTTTTTATTTTGTTAAGATTTTCAAATTTGGGCATTATAACTGGAATAATAGATGATACTTTAACTATGTTTAATGGGGATTTATTTATAATATTATTTGGAGTATTAGTACTACTTGGAAAATTATCTCCACATAGGCAATTTACCCATAAATTTTTGGGAACCTTAGCCTTTTGTTTTGCAGCTATAATGCTATTTTCATATTACATAGCTATAGGATTTGTATTAGGATACATAAGTCATATTTTAGCAGATAAAACAACGCCAGCAGGGTTAAAGTTTTTCGAGTTTAAACTACCCTTAATGGATAAACGGAATAAATTTAAAATCCATTTTTAATATATAAAACTACATTTAATAATAAGATTATTAGATGTAGTTTTTGTTTGTATAAAGTATTAAATTTTCAAATATTTGTATAATGATATTTATAAAGTAAAGTTGTTATGATACAATTTAAATAAATATAAAATTCAAATTTTTAAAAATTACTTTATTCGAAAAATGTTTTCTAAAGGGTTGGAGGATGTTAAGATATGATAAGAGTAATAAATGGGGATTTAATGAATGCAAAAGAAGATATAATAGCACATCAGTCTAATTGCAAAGGGGTTATAGATTCGGACATAGCAAATCAATTAAATGATAAATATGAGAATTTTTATAAATATTATAGTGAATTTTGTGAAGAAAAGTGTTTAGGTCGTTGTCAACTTATTAAAGTAAACAATAATAGACACATTAAATATATAGCTAATTTATTTGGACAAGATAATTATGGTAAATATAAACAATATACTGAATATGATAAATTAAGAAATGCATTAATTGAGTTAAAAGAATTTGCTAAATTAAAAAATTTATCTATAGCATTACCTTATAAAATAGGGTGCCAAACAGCAGGGGGAGACTGGGATATAGTGTATACTATGTTAGAAAATATTTTTTTAGATTATGATATAACTTTATATAGATTATGATTTATTAGGGAGGCTATATAATGGAAAAGTTTAACTTAATGGATTTGTTTGTTAGAAAATCTATCTTAGGATGTAAAAACTGTATAGGAAAACTTGTAGTTAACGGAAATATAAATGAAAGCGTAAAATCTTTTATAGCATATAATTTAAAACAAATGGACTGTGTGTTAACTCATATAGAAGAGGAAGAAGGATATTTATCTATATCTTGTATAAGTGAAAATGCTATATCTATGGAAGATATTAAGAAAGTCTTAAAGTATTTTACTCAAATAAATATGAAAGTAAGTTTTTATTGTAGAAATAATTTAGAGAGTTATGTTTATTATGGAGAATCGTATATAATTAAAGCTTATGAATTAGATTCATTAGTAGCTTTAGACCTTATTTATGAAAATGAAAACCTTACCGTTGAAGAGTTAATATCTTTATTTAATTGTAAAACTATAGAGGAGTTAATAGATAGTAGACAAGTTTTTGGGCTTTATAAAGATGTTTATAATATGGTAGATAAAATAAAATCTAAACTTACAAATAGTAAATAATATAACTAATGAGCTATAAAGTGCTATTATAATTTTTTATTATGTTAGTACTTTATAGCTTTTTTATGTGTATGAGTTCTAAAAAAACATGCTACATTTAAAACTTTACAATATTTAAATTATAGTTAGTATGAATATTAACTATAAAAGATAGCTTCATTGTTAGAACTTATATATTAATATGTAAATGTTTTAATTATTGTTTATAAGTTCTTTTAAATAACGAGCTTTATCTTTTAATTTTTCTGATGCCATTCTATCTAAAATAACATTATTTAACCATTGCATAGATTCTTCAAATTCATTTTTATAATAATATAAAACACTTATTAAATAAGATGAAACTGATTTATTGAATAAACCACCTATAGGCATACTTTCATTTATATATGCTTTTAATAAACAATCTAAAGCAAATCCTCTAAATTTTTCAACTTGAATCATATCACCAAAATCTTTATAAAGCCAACTTAATCTAAGATTTATAACTACTAATTCTCCATAAGAAGGTTTATTGTAAAAAGTTCTATTTGCTAAGGCTAATTTATATAAATAAATTGCAAATTCTAAATTATTATCTTCAGGAATTTCTATTGGGCACCATTTAGTAGATATAAATTGACTTATAATTTCTTTATCAATAGATTTAATTTTGTCAAAATATTTGCTAGCATTTGCATAACCACAATGATTACATATATAAACTTCATATAATATAGGATTTAAACCCTCATAAGTTACATGCATATCTAAGTCTTGCTCTTTTATCTTAAAAGTACCTTTTTTATACATATTAATTCTAGTCTCTTGTCCACAAATTGGACACACAATAGTTTTTTTATATATTTTATCTAAAGTCATAAAGTTTCTCCTTCATATAAACTACTTTTAAACTTATTTTAAAATAAAGTGTAAATAAGATTTTTTATTACAAATTTCCCTATAATTATTATTCTAAAGGTAAGTTTTAGTAAATACAATAGCTATAAGATTAAATCTATAATATAATTTTAAAGTTCATTATAGATAAAAACTATAGTTAAATTAAATATTATAGTTTTTATCTATTTTAATTAACGGAAACTTTTATATATAATTTAAGTAGTTTAAGATTTATTAAAAAAAATTTAATTTAAATGTTATTTTTATTTTAGGTAATATGAATATTTAGAGAAATTAATAAATTATTTGATAAAGAATAATAAGAAAGGGTAATATTGGAATATTTTTATATATTAACCTTTTTTAAGGAGAATAAAATGAATTTAGAATTTGGATTATTTAATTCTTTCTTTAAACATATTAAAGGACAAGAATTAATATTAGATAAGGATTTAACATTAAGTTTATTTAAAAATGAAAGATTTGCTTTTCAATTATTAATAAAAGCAGATGAAAATTTTTTTTGTAATATAGGTAAGAACTTAGATATAAGTAGAAAAGGATTAATTAATACTTTAAGACTTTCAATAAAGTCTAAAAAAGGAAATATAGAAGATTTATCTTTAAATTTTTTAGGACACGTAAAAGACGACAATGGAGATTTAGTATGCGATCCTATTTTAAGAGAAAAGGCAAGTCTAGTAAAAAAAGATGATTTTATTTCTATATGGATAGAAGGAAAAGTTTCTAAAAAAATAAAAGATAAAGATGATTTAATAGAAATAAATTTAAATGAAAGTAAAGGGTATGAAAAAGAGAAGTTAATAGAAAAAATAAATTGTAAGGTTAATATAAATGATTTAAACATTGAAAGTCCTAAAGAGGGAGACTTTTATTTAGATATATGGCAACATTTAAGTAATTGGGCTAGGCATTATAATGTAGAATATTTTTCAAAAGAACATTTTGAGATAATAGAAAATTATATAGATGAATTATCTACCCTAGGGGAAAGAGTTGTAACTGTTGTTGCATCAGATTATTCTTGGGCAGGACAAGGATGCTATAAAGTTGATGAAAATCCTTCGAATTTATTTGAACTTAATATTATTAATGTATATAAAAATAAAGAAGGAAAAATTTATTGTGATTTTTCTAATTTGGATAAGTATATAAACATATGTTTTAAATATGGAATAGATAAAGAAATTGATATTTTTGGATTAATTGCAAATTGGGATGGGAAAGACTTTAAAAATCCATTAAAGGATTATAAAGACCCTATTAGAATTAGTTATTTTGATGAAAAAGGAGAGGTATTTAATTATATAGATAATAAAAAAGATCTTAAAGAATATTTAGGACTGCTTTTTAAACATTTTGAAGATAAGGATTTATGGGAAAAAGTTAGAATAATAAGTGATGAGCCTAACAATATAGAGCTATTTAAAGAATGGAAAGAATTTATTTCATCTTGCACAAATTTAAAAATAAAGTTTAAAACTGCAATTCATAATCAAAACTTTTATAAAGAATTTAAAAATGAAATTTCTGATATATCCTTAAATACTTGTGAAGTTATAAAAAACATAAATTCTTTAGAAATATTAAAACTTCAAACAGAAAAGAAGAAAGGCGTGCTGACTTGGTATAATTGTTGTTTTCCAGAAAAACTAAATACATTTATTAAATCACATTTGATTGAAAGTAGGCTAATTCCTTGGTTTAGCTATATTATAGGGGCTACTGGATTTTTAAGATGGGCTTATGCACTTTGGCCAGAAAATATAGAAAATGATATTACTTATAAAAAAGAAGTTTGGGCGGCTGGAGATATGTTTTTTGTTTATCCGGGTAAGGATATGAAACCTGTACGAAGTGTAAGGTGGGAAAATCTAAGATTTGGAATACAAGATTATAACTTATTTTTAAAATTAGAGAAAATAGGAGTAAATCGAGAAAAAATTTTAAATAATATAGAAGAAGTTTTTTCTAGTAAGGACAATATGAAATATTTAGGGGATAGAAAAGTTGAAATGAATTATTCTTTAAATGGGAACGATTATTTTAAAATTAGAAATAATATACATGAAAGCATTATAAAAATAGAAGGTGAAAACAATGATAAGAGTACGAAGTGCTAAAAATGAAGAGTTTAACGAAGTTGTAAATCTTATAAATTATGTGTTTAGAATAACTAGAAATAATTTACCTACAATGGTAGAAGAATTTCCTCTTTTATTAAATAAAGAAAATACGAATAATATGATAATAATAAAACAAGATGAAAAAGTAGTATCAACGGTGAATTTTTTAAAGCAAGATATTTCAATAGAAGGCATAAAACTTAAATGTGCATCTATTGGAGCTGTATGTACTCATGAAGATTACAGAGGGATAGGGTATTCTAGCTTAATATTGGATAGAGTTGAAGAAAAAATGTATGAAGATGGCGTAGATATTTTATTAGTTTCGGGAACAAGAGGTTTATATACTAGAAGGGGTTGCTCTTTAGTAAAAAGTCATTATAAATATGAATTTAATAAAGGAATTGATTGTAATGAATTAAAATTTATAGACTATAGTGAAGATTACTTAGAAGATGTATGCAAAATGTATAATCTTAATAGCACAAGATATTTAAGAACTTTAGAAGACTTTAAAACATTGATAAATTCGGCAACTATAGCTTGGGGAAATTTTAAATATAAGAAATGTATAATAAAAAAAGAAAAGGAAGTTGTTGGATATCTGGTAATTAGAATTATTGATGGGGAAGAAAAGGTTGGACAGGTAATAGAATGTTTTGGAAATTCTATTTGTATTTCAAAGGCATTAAGAAGTTTACTAACTAAATTACAATTACAAAAGATAATTTATAATGTTCATGTAAAAGATTATTATAATTTATTAGAAGATTATGATTATAAGAGATTACATTATCAACAGGGAGCTTTAAAAATTATTAATTTTAAAAATTTGATGGAAAAATTAAAGGGATACTTTAAGTACCATTTTGATTCTGAATTTTTAAAGGAAATAAAATTTACACAAAACGCTGAAAAATATTTAATAACATTTAAAAATGAAGAAGTTAAAATTAATAATGTTTCTGACTTAAACAAACTTATGTTTGAAGGAAATCTAGAAAATTTAGAAGGATTAGAGGAAAATTTAAAAATAGCTAAATTTTTAAAATCAGTATTTCCAATTCCTTTTGTTTGGACTGCAAATCTTAATTATCAATAAATATTAACAGCTTTGAATGTTAAAATTATTCAAAGCTGTTAAATTTATAATAAAAAAATAGTTATTCACTTACATAAGTAGAGTAAGATATTCTATAGGTTTTATTGTCATCACTTAAATAGGCATTACTAATAGCTTGAAACATACATTCCTCATTTACATCTCGAACAAGGTCTCCATTATTTTCGTATAAAACAAATATATCACCAGTTTTAAGGCTTTTAAACTCCACATCTTCCCATATTTCATTCTTACTGTTAGTAGTAGATAATTTTAAAACTTTTCTCATATTACTCAAATTCCTCCAATAATTAAAGATTACATTAGTTAATTATTTCCAATAATATGAGTTTTTATTCTTTAAAAAATTATATCTATTTAATATACAGGTTTTGAAAAATGAAATTACATTTTAAATACAAAATATTTTTGAGACATTATAAATAGTAAAATTTTATTTGGGCATAAAACTTACTAAACCAGACTCAGTAATTTTAAACCATGCTTCTGTTCCTTTTGGATTATAAATAGGTGTAGATGAATCTGGGAAATTTGTTATTATAACTTTATTACTTTCTTTATATTCTAATTTTAATATATTAGTGTACTGGAATGCACTATCTTCAAAGTCAGAAGCAAAATTATTTGCATCTTCGTTTGATAATATGGACGAAGACATTTTTTCAGTTATACCATCAGGGGAATATAAAGTAGCTTTAAAGTAAGTTCCTTCTCCAGATGAGTTAGCATTATTTCCAGTAGATTTAACTAAAATACTTTTGTTAACAATAGCAAATTGCATAGTGAACATAGGAGCATTGTCTGCATTATTTAGTATTATATTATTTGGAAGTACATATTGAACAATTCCTCTTGGTGTTATTAAAAATGCTTCAAGCCCCACATGCTGCATATTGTAGGTGTCACCTTTATTTGGATAATTAGTTAAATCTAATTTAGTTGGATCATCATAAGCTAATAATACAATATCGTTATATGCAAAAGGAGCATTATCTAGTTCATCTTTAAAAGTAGTTGCATCTTCATCTCCTCTTATTCTAGATGAAGCTTTAATACCGCCTGATGAAGATGGATCTAGTAACTCAAAGTTGAACACTTTATTGCGACCGTCATTATAAATTGCACCTGTTGAAGTAACTATTAATTTCATATTTGGTTTATTAAATTCAACTTTTGCCATTTCTTCATCATCTTCAAAGGTTTTAAAAACAAAAGCATTAGGTAATTTATCTATAACTACTGGTGGTGGTATAAACTCCTTTAATTCTGATTCATCTATTATAAATTTTTGAGAATTACCAGTTAAGTTAGAAACTATACCTTTTTGTGGATAATCAAAAATTTCAACAAGAGAAGGATTAGAACAATCTAATTGTAAAATATCACCAAAATTAAAGTTTTTTGAAATGTTAGAAATATCACCAAGATAAATGAGGTCTGCAGAATTGTTTATATAAATTGTTTCATTAAGTTTTACTATTCTTTCTGTTGGGTCTAATATTTTAAGATTGAAAGAATCAGAATCTCTATTTATAGTTCCGGTAGAATAACCTTCTATATAAATGGTTTTAGGATTTATTTTATCAAAATAAATAAATAGAATACTTGTATTATCTTTATTTTTAAATCTGATTTTATTATAAGTTAAGTTATGAGGTATTAATTTAGATTTAGTTACTTTAAAAAATACAGGTTCTTCTTTTACCTTGTATTCTAATTCATTTTTAAAATTTGTTATAGTAACTTTATTAGCAAATATATTTGATATTCTTAAAATGTCAGCATCAGAATTTACGGTTTGCTCATTAAAATTTTCTTTAAATGAAGTTGCATTTTGATTGTTTAATATATGAGCATAATTTTTTATTTCTTCTGAAGAATATTGTAAAAAAATAGAGTATCGTTGTGCTACTGTAAGCCTATTTGTAGATATAGCATTAGTTGAAGTAACTAAAATTCTAGGATGGCCTGGAGTTTTAGTAAATTGTATTGTTGCCATTTCTTCATTGTTATCGTTAGCAAGAGTTATTTTATTTTCAAAAGTGCTATCTACTAGACCATTTAGAGTTATATCAAAAATACAACTATCAAAGTTTGGAATATATGTTTTTCCTAAGTTTGGATAATTAGAAATTTGAATACTATCCTTATTTTTATATATGAGTGCTAATTTATTATATCCCGCTATAAAGTCTATATTGTTTAACCTTGATTTGAAGGCATCTGCATTCTCATTAGAGTTTAAAACTACTTCAAATGTGTCAGAAGCAAAGTCGTCTTTTAAAATTGCGGTAAAATAAATGTCTTTTGAAGAAGCATCAGGAATTTCACCTGTTGATTGCACAATAAATTTTTTAGAAGTTTTATTAAATTCTATGGTTAAAACTTCGTTGTTATTTTTAGATTTAACTGTTATTTTATTTTGAAGCTTTTCAACTATTGGAACAAATTTTTCTAAACCATTTTCAGTAATTTTAAAGCTCTCTTCATTTCCAGTTGGGTTATAATATTTAGTACTTAAGCTATGAAAGTTTGTGATAATAACTTTACTATTTTCTTCATATTGTAGCTTTATAATATCACCATATTCAAAATTCTCATTAAAGAAGTCACCTTGAAAATCATTTGCATTGCTATTTCCTGATATATGAGAAGTTAATTTTTCACTTGTACCATCAGGCTCATATAAAGTCATTTTAAAATAATTTATACCACCATTTGGATTAGTAGTATTTCCAGTAGAATTAACTAGCATCAAATTGTTTAAAATATCAAATTGTATTGTTACTACAGGGGTATTATTCTCAGAATTTAAAATAATATCATTTGGAAGTATATATGGAACTATACCAGTTGGTGTTATTTGAAAACCTTGATTAGAGAAGGTTTGCATATTATAAATATCATTTTTATTTGGATAATCAGTTAAAATAACCTTAGATTTATTAGCAAAGTTTAAATTTATTAAATCACCATATTCAAACCCAATATTATTTAACTTAGTTTTAAACTCATCAGCATTACCTTCACCTTTTATAAAACCTACAGCTTTAAGCCTAGTTTGGGAAGAATCTTTTAATTCAAAAATAAAAGCATTTGTAAATTTACTATTGTAAGTTATACCTGTTGACGAAACAATTAGTTGTTTATTTATTTTATCAAATTCAATTGTTGACATTTTTTTATTTGTATCAAAACTCATGAAAACAAAAGAATTTGGAAGCTTTTCTATTGATACAGGAGGTAGCACTGGCTTTGATTTCATATTATGAGCAAATAAAAATAAATTAATACTTTTATTTATTGTTCTTTTGTTTAGTGGTATCAATGAAATATTCTCTATATATGGGTATATGCAATAAATATCATTAATTTTATCTGATTGTTGGTCTAATACTATATATGAACTGAAAGGAGTATTACATTTTAATGAATATTTAGTCTTGTTTTTTTTATCTGTATCACTATCTGAAGTATATATTATAGTTTGATTTAAAATACCATTAATTAAGAGCATTTTACCCGTAAGCTTTAATCCTTCAATATTTATTGAATTAGATACTGGAGTATTTATAAATTTAGTTGAGTTTATTTCAATATCTAAATATACTTTTAATATACATTCTAAATTTGGAAAATTATCAGGTAGATTTATTTGTTCTGGAAGGCTTAATTGAGAATAAGATTGGTCCATGAACTTGCTTATTTTTTCATTAAAATTTTTTATATCACAAAGACCAATTATCTTATATTGGTTGTTTAAAGAGCATTTACACTTCATTATTTTCTCCTTGAATAAATTAATAAACACTATTTATTTATAGTATCTTTAATTATATGATATGCTTAATTTCATTTAAGTTTCATTTTAAGTAGATGTATAACAGAAGAAGGAAATAATTTTTTATAAAACAATAATAGTCTTAAAGAAATCTTTTTAAGACACGATAAATATATTGTTAATGTTTAACCATCCCCAAAGGTTAAATAGAAAGTTTTATACATAAAGTGATTGTAATAATTTGATTGTTACAATCACTTTATTTTTAGTATTAAATTTGACTATAAAATATAAATTTTTATTAAGTTTTCATTATAAATTTTATCAATTTGGAAATTTTAATTTAAATTAAAATTTAATGGGTTTTATGTGATATTATTAAATTATTAATTAAGAGAAAGTTTTTAATTTATGAAAGGGGTTTTGAGACTATGGTAGGTAGATTAAAAAAAGCAATAGATAAAAATAACATTGTTGAAGCTAGACATATTATCAGAGAAATGCTTTGGTGGGATGTGTATCCAGAAATTGCATTAAAAAAGGTTGTTGATATTGCTAATGGAGCTAATGTTTTTGAGAAACATGATGGACGATCATTGATTATGGAAAAAAATCAATGGACAGAGGATTATTTAGATATATTGAGAGAAAAATTACTTATGAATTTTTCAGAAGAAAGATTTGTTTTAGCTTATGAAGTAGCTAAGAAACTAAAAAAAGGAGATACAGAAAATTATGAAGCTGAAAATAAAGAATGTAGTATAAATGGATGCGAGAAGAGATGTTGTAAAATAGGCAAAAAAGTAATTAAAATAGGGGTTATGGCGTTAGGCTGTTTAGCTATTGGATTATCAATATTTAAGCATAACTGTAATAAAAATTAGTAAAATAAGCAATACTACATCTTGTAGTATTGCTTATTTTACTTTAATCTGTATAAAGTTCAACATCTAACTCTTTTAGAACTAAACTAATATCGTTCATATATAAAAAACCTTCGTCTGTGCCAGAAAAAGCAAGTCCTACAGCTTTATTTGAATCGTTTAGTACAATAGAGCCAGAATCACCTGTAGCAATACGTAATTTAGCCAATATTTGGTTTTGAAAAATATTAACTGCATTATCCACTTGAACTTGAAGAGTTGCATTTGTACTAGTTATATATCCAGTGGTTAATCCGCTTACATATCCAACTTTTTTTACGGGCTCATTTAATATAGCTTTAGAATAGCCAGCTAATTTACCTACATCATGTATTAACTTAGAAGCTAGTTTAGAATTAGAAAGTTCAGCAATAGCACAATCTACAAAGTTTACCATTTCCATTATTCCGGGATATGAAAAGTGTAAAGGAATAAAATTTGATAAATGTGCAACTAAATCTTTTTTTGTTCCTCCATTTTCAGCACTTGGCTGTATAATAGATGTACCTATAGGTAATCTATTTAAGTTAGCTAATACATGATTGTTGCTTAAAATAAAGTATTTTTTTAGAAATTTTTTGTAAGGTTTAGTTACGATACAACCTAAAGTTCCTCTAGCAAAGACAAGTTCATTCACACCTAGTCTAACAGCTATTCCTAAACTACATCCACCTTTTAATGGTCTAAATCTTTCAGGTACAGCATCGTTAGAAGTAAATCTTGGTTTGCCAATTTGAATAACATCAGTTTTAAGTCCCATATAATGTTTAGGAATTATATTATTAGAAGAAACGTAATCAGCAGGCAACTTTTTTTCTACTAAAACATGAATACAAGGTTCAAAAGTATTTATATTATTTATATATTTCAATCCTAACCCTATGGAACAAACATTTTGTAAATTTAGTAAAGGTCTATAATGATTATTACAAACATCTATTATATTATTGTTTAAATTAAACAATTAACACCTCTAAAATAATTAATTTATATTATATTATGATGTTAAGTTTAATTTGGAAATATTATTTAAGAATTCAATTCTCTTTGAATAATTTTTGCAGTTTCGTAAGCAATTTCACCAGTGAAAGCAACACATTGATCTATATGCTCTCTTTGAGATTTATCCATTCCTCTAGTTAAAACTCTACAACATAAGCATTTATGATTTTTTTGAAATATATCGTGAAGTTCTTTACTAAGTTCCATAGCTTTTTTTACTTTACTATCTTTTGCAGTAGTTCTTCCAAAAACCATACCTAAAGCCATTATTCCACCAGATACAGCACCACAAGTACAACCAGAACCACCAATTCCTACAGGAAAACCTGATGCCATAGCAATAACATCATCTGAAATATCTAAATCAAAAGCATCTTTAATTGTTTTTACAACAGATTCAGAGCAAAAAAAATCTCCGTTTCTATAATAAGTTTCTGCTTGCTTTTTTACTAAATCTAAATCAATATTTTGTTTCATTTAAATATTCTCCTTAATTTTGAAATAATTTATTTTTAATTCAATTTTTTACTTTAAATAAACATAAAAAATCAATTCAACATTTTAAACTAAAATTTATAAAATTACTACAACATATAGAAATTATTTATTAATAAGTTTTTAACTATAGTATTTTTCTATTTCAAATTTTTTCTTTTAAAAAGTATAATTTATTTGAAATAGATTAAAATTTTGTAAAATTTTAAATTTGATGGATTAGATTCCTGTATAGATATTTTAAAATAATTAATTAGAAACTTATTATTATAGAAAAAAATTATAAGAAAAGGGTGATTTTATGGAGCGTATTTTAAATGAAATAGCAGACAAAATTGTTAATATGGATGAAGAGGGAATAGTTTCTGTTATACATGATGCAATGGAAAAAGAAATACCAATTGAAGATATTTATTTAAAAGGCTTAAACGAGGGTATGAAAAGAGTTGTAGAGTTATATGAAAAAGGAGAATATTATGTTCCTGAAACTATAGTCTGTGCAGACACTTTATATAGAGGAATAGATGTATTAAAAGAGAAAAGTGAGATAAAGTTTACTCCTAAGGGTAAGGTTTTAATTGCAGTAGTTCAAGGAGACACCCATGATATTGGAAAGAGCATTGTATCAATTATGCTTGAAGCTGCAGGATATGAAATTATTGACCTTGGAAATAATGTTAATTTAGACTTTATTATTGATAAAGCATTAGAAGAAAAAGTAGATGTTATAGCATTATCATCAATGATGACAACAACTATGAGAGGTATGAAAACTATAATGGAAAAGCTTAAAGGAATTAATTTAGAAAAAAAACCTTTAGTTATAGTTGGTGGAGCACCTGTTACTCAAAAATATGCAGATGAAATAAATGTAGACGGGTATTCTGAAAATGCACCAGAGGCAGTAAAACTTGTTAATAAACTGCTTGCAGTTTAATTTTAAGAAAGAGGTGAAAATGATGACATTATTAGAATTTATAAACAGTAAAGAAAGAGGATTTTTTCTACCTGATATGGCAGCTAATGGACTTTTATATACTGGATACACTGCTTTTGAAGTTCTTAATGAACCTAAAAAACAACTTGAAATTGCTAAATTAATGGATGAAAAATTTGATTCTGATTTTTCTTATCCACTATCAGATGGATGTGTGCTCTTAGAAGCTTTAGGACTTAAACTTTTAAGACCAGATTTTGACCTTCCAAGCGTTTTAAAGCATCCAGTAAAAAATAGAGAAATATTAAGAAGTATGAAAGTTTTAGATCCTTATAAAGATGGAAGACTTCCAGTTAATCTAGAATCTTTTAAGCTTATTAGAGAAAATATAGACAAGCCTCTTTATGTTTCAATTCATGGGCCATTTACTATGGCAGTTCAACTTGTAGGGGCAAGAGAACTTTTAAGATGTATAATAAAGGATCCTGAGTTTGTAGAAGAGGTTGTAGAGTTTACAACTAAATGTGTTAAAGCTTATGCACATGCTGTAAGTAAGATTACAGGTTACATATCAATAGCAGAACCATCTTCAGTTATGCTAAATTCAGAAAGATTTGATAGGTTTGTAAAACCATATTTAAATGATGTTTATAGTGGAATAGAATGTTGGAAAGGACTTCATATCTGTGGTGATACAAGAGAAATTTTAGATAATATGATATCTTGTGATACAGATGCATTAAGTTTAGACCAAGTTTTAGACTTAACAGAGATAGCACCAAAAATTCCAAAGGATATGGTTTTAATAGGGAACTTAGCACCTGTAGAAGTTTTAGGCGAAATGGACTCTAAGGGAGTCAGAAAAGAATCTTTAAAGCTTGTTAAAAATATGAGATGCTATGCCAATTATTTATTTGGGTTTGGTTGCAATTGTTTAAACGATACTCCAACAGAAAATTTAACTGCAGCTATTGAAGTTGGAAGAATGGAATATGAAAAATTAGATGAGATTAAAGCATAATGAATAATATAAACATAGATAAAAAACAAGTTTTAAGATTTTTAGGATATGGAAATAGAAAGCCTCATGAGAAAATTATTAATATGTTAGATGAAGAAAATGAAAAAGCAATAGCACTTATAAAACCTAATTTTTATAGTAAGGTATTAAAAATTGAATCTAAAGAAAATAATAAAATAACTTTAAAAAATGGATATATATTAGAAGGACAAGAAATTTATAAACAATTAAAACATTGTTTTTTCATAGCATTTAACATAGCAACTGTTGGAAAAGAAATAGAAGAAGCTATGAGAGATTATATGGCAAAAAGACAAACTATGAAGTCTTTAATATATGATAAAATTGGGGTTGTATTATTAGATTACGTAGTTGACGAAAATAGAAATAATTTAATAGAAAATTTAAAAAAAGACGAACTTAATATAACTTGTGAAATTTCTCCAGGAGAAAAAGATTGGAATATAGAAAATTTAAACTTAATATTTGAAGTTTTAAAGAATGAAAATAAAAGTGTTAAATTAAATGAGTATTCAATGATGGAACCTATAAAATCTACTGCGTTTATTTGGGGAATTGGAAAAGGAAAGGCTATGGCTTGTGGTCATAGATGTAGTAGATGTAAAAATCCATGTAAATTTAAAGAAGGCAATTGGTAAAAGTAAATAATATTAAAATAGAGTTTGGTTGATTTGTTTAAAAGAAGCTAAACTCTATTTAATTTGTTTATTATTAGAGGCTTTGATATAATTGAAATTCAACATAGTTTAGGAATGTATCAATATATAAAATAAGGTAGGTAACTTATGAATAAAGATATTAAAGAAAATAGTACGAAAAATGAAATAGATAATTTAGATGCTAAAACAATTTTAAAGAATGTATATAAAAAGGAATTAGATTGTAAAAAAAATATATTAGAATGTATTGAGTGTTTAAACCAAATAAAAAAGCAAAACTTACCACAAAATAAGATTCAAGAGGTATATACAATAGTTTATAAATCTATAGATAATATGGCTAAAGTGGTTAAGCCTAATACAATAATGTTTTTTAAAAATAAATTAAAAGCACAACTTGGAAAATTAGTTTCTGAAAAAGATCCAAAACCAGTAAATTATTTTATAAAGTTTTTTGAAGAAGCATATCCAAAAAACAACAGAAGAAAAGATTTTACTTGGGCTATTATGGATATAAATAAAATAACTGATGAGCAGATTTGGACTACTTTAACATATATAAATAGACGTTATTTAAATGATGAATTAGAAATAACTAATAATGAAAAAAGAGATATATTAAAAGTCATTGATATACTTGTAAAAAGAAATAATATTAAGTATATTAATCAACTTAAAAGCTTAGAAAATGTTCTTAACCTTTTAAATATAAAAATAGTATTAGTAAAAGATAAGTTTAAAATTAAAAATATTAAATAATTAGAGAATATATTTTTTAGCAAAGAATTTATATCTAAACTTAAAAATTATATAAGTGTGAATTTAAAAATGTAGATTTATTATTAGAACTTACATATAAATTTAAAATAATAACAATGTAAAGCCTTGCAAAAAAAATTGCAAGGCTTTAATAAAAAGCAATTATACTTTTGTTATAATTAAGGTATAAAATATTGTATTTTAAGGAGAATATAATGAGTAGTTTAGAAGGAAAAATAGCATTAGTTACAGGTGCATCTAAGGGAATTGGTTCTGGAATAGCTTTAGCTTTAGCAAAAGAGGGAGCAACTGTTATTGTAAATTACAATAGTGATAAGGAAGGAGCAAATAAAGTTATTGAGAAGATAAGAGAAATAGGATTTTATGGAGTAGCTATTCAAGGTGATGTTTCTACTTATGAAGGAGCAAATAACCTAATAAGTAAAGTTGTAAATGATTTTTCAAAAATAGATATATTAGTTAATAATGCTGGAGTATGTAACTTAGGATTATTTATGGATTTGAAAATTGAAGAACTTCAAAGAATAGTTAATACAAATTTTATGGGAACAATGTATACATGTCATAGTGCATTACCCCATATGAGTAGTAGAAAAAGCGGAAGAATTATAAATATATCATCTATATGGGGTAATGTAGGTGCTTCTTGTGAGGCTATTTATTCTGCTACTAAAGGAGGAATAAACTCTTTTACTAAGGCTTTAGGAAAAGAAATGGCAATGTGTAATATTACTGTAAATGCAGTAGCACCTGGTGTTATAGATACGGCTATGAATAAATGGTTATCAGATGAGGAAAGAAAATCATTAGAAGAGGAAATTCCTGTAGGTAGATTTGGAAAAGTTGAAGAAATTGCATCACTAGTTACATATCTTTGTAAGGACGAAGCTTCGTATATTACAGGACAAGTTATAACTGTAGATGGAGGATATATATAAAGATTTAATAAAAAATAACTCTAAATTATAAAAGCACTTTGCTTACATTTTAAATTATGAAAAAAAGTGCTTTTTATAATTTATCTATCAAGTTATATAATAATAAATAAAGCTAAAATAACAACTATAACTTTAAGCATAAATATTTTTATTTGTGGATGCATATTTACTTATTAAGCGATAACATATTATAAGAGTCATAAATTCAGCAAAAGGAATAGTAAGCCAAACACCATTTAACCCCAAAATTCTAGGTAAAATTGTTATTCCTAAAGCTATAAATATCAAACCTCTACTTAAAGCTATTATTACAGATTCTTTAGCATATCCTATAGCAGTAAAGTATGATGAACAAAGTGTACTAAATATATTTAATAAAAATGCAAATGCATAAATTTTAGAACCTTGTACAGCTAAGTTTATTACATTTTGATCTGATGATACAAATATATTTATTATATTTTCTCCAAAGAAAAATAATGTTAAAAATGTACTAACACCTACAACAAAAGCAATTTTTACTGATAATTTTAGAATCAGTTTAACTCTATCAAAATATTTTGCACCATAATTGTAGCTTATTATAGAGCCAATTCCATCTGCAATACCAAAGACAATTAGACAGCCAAATTGTGCAATATAATTAATACTTGTAAATGCGGCAACACCAGCTTCACCAGTGAAAGTTATAAATGCCATATTGAACAAATAAGCAGATATAGCTGATGACACAGCAGTTATAGCTTCGGAAGAACCATTATATATTATAGGAATTATAGTTGTTTTATCAAATTTTCCAACAAAGAAATTTATAATATTATGTTTTTTTAGCATTGGAGAAATAACAATAAGGAAAACAGATGAATAAGATAAGCCTGTTGCAAGTGCAGCACCTGCTATTCCAAAATTCATCTTTTTAATTAAGATATAGTTTAAAGTTATATTTACAAGCAAACTTAATATCATTCCTTTAAAATATAAATCTGGTTTTTCAATAAGTCTATCTGCAAATCCAATTAAAAATGCTAATGACATTGGAAGTACACAAATTGATATTGTCTTTATATATATGGATACTCCTTCTAATAATACTGAATTTGCACCAAGCAAAGTTCCTATAGTATCACTAAAAAGAAATCCTATTGTTGTTAATAGTAAAGCAAGTATAGATAAAATTATAAGTGAAGTTTTAAATATGTTTTGAGTAAGTTTCTTATTTCCCTCGCCAAGACTTCTCCCCATGAAACTTAATGAGCCTACACTTATTATCATAGATAGACCTATTACAAGTTGTATATATGGGCCACCTAAGCTAACACTAGCCATTGCGGTTGACCCTACAAAATTTCCAAGAAACATGCCATCTACCATGGATTGCATACCAGCTATAACCATAGCTATAATTGCTGGAATTGAAAACTTAATAAATAATTTGGATATCTTTTCTGTTCCTAATATATTTTCTTTCATTAAAAGTGCCTCCTATATTTTATAACCTTATATTTATGATTATAAAGATTGGAGTAACTCTAAGGTCAATAGCATTTTGAGAAATATTTTCCAAAAATTATACAATTAAACTTCTAGGATTATATTAACAAAATATATTATATCGTGGTGTTTTTTAGGTAAATAAAATTCATATTCAACATAGGCTACATTGTTAGGATTACATTTAAAATATTTATTAATAAGTAGTATATATTGGCTTATTTCTTGTGTTGTTCCATAAAAATTAGTAGAAATAAGGTTACTATTTATAACTTTCTTTTTTAATTTTGTAAGTTCTTCTTTTGAGTATTTTTGTAGTAAATTTATAATATTAGAATTTTCTTTTACAAAAAACATATCATCAATCTCTTCTATGTGATTATTTTGTAAAATATTATAAATGTAAAAATAAGATTCGCCACTTAAATAAGCTAACTTTTTTTCTAAACTAGCTACAGATTGCTTATATAAATCTGTAGCTAAAAAATTTTTCATAGAAACACCATAAAGAGTATATTTTTTATTAATTATTTTAAGCTTACTAAAGTCATATTCATTTTTAAAATCTATTACTTTAGTTATTAAACTTTCTATATTATTTAAAGTAATTTTCAATTTTGTTAGTTCTTTAAGTTTTTTATCGGTTACGTTTTTTTGCTTTATAATTAAATCTTTATAACTATTTATATCTTCGCTTTTAATTATGTCTTTTATTTCACTTAAAGAAGTACCAAGATTTTTTACACCTACAATTAAACCTAACATTTCTAAATCTTTTAACAAATAATATCTATAGCCGTTATCTGGATTTACTAAAGGATTTAAAATTCCTATCTTGTCATAATATCTTAACGTATCATTGCTTATATTAAAAATTTTGCTTACTTGTCCTATTGAAAGTTTCATTAACACCACATCCTTAATACAGCTAGTGCCTATCACACTTATTTTAAAATATAAGAAAATCTAATCTATTTTCAATAAACATAAAAGTAATTATTTTAAAAATTTTTCTTTGGTAAGTCAAAATAAAATATAACACCTTTTTCTGAGTTATTTACTCCAAAATTGCTGTTATGAAGAGTTAGTATATTTTTAACAATAGATAAACCAAGACCACTACTCCCCATAGCTCTACTTCTTGATTTATCAAGTCTATAAAATTGATGCCAAATCTTATCTAAAGAGTTGTTAGGAATATGAACTCCTGTATTTTCAATTAAAAAAACTATTCTTGAATTATTTTCTTTCAAGACTATATTAATTTCCTCGTTGCTTGGAGTATATTTTAAAGCATTAGTTATAAAGTTAGTTATTACTTGTTCTATTTTAAAATCTTCTCCCAATACTAATGAACTATTTAGATTAAATATTAAATTAATTTTAATATTAGCTTCTTTAAACTTATTTTTATATTTTTCAACAGTAGCTTCAGTAAGAAGTTTTAAATCAAAGGGTTCTATTTTTAAGGAGATATGACCAGATTCTAGTTTTGAAAGTTCTAGCATATCAATAACCATTTTATTCATTTTTTTAGATTCATCAATAATAACATCTAAATAAAATTCCCTAGCTTCGCCTTCTACAATGTTATCTTTTAAGCCTTCTGCATATCCTTCTATTATTCCAATAGGCGTTTTAAGCTCATGAGAAACACCTGCTATAAAATCTTTTCTTAATTTTTCTAAAGCTCTTTCTTTTTCAATATCTTCCTTTAATTTTTTATTTTTAAGTTTTAAATCCTTTAAGGCTGAAGAAAGGTTTTGAGATAAAAAGTTTAAAGTCTTTCCAAGATTACCTATTTCATCATTACTATTTGATGGACATTTTTCTGAAAAGTCCATAGAGCTCATTTTAACTGCTACATGATTCAAGTTTTTTAAAGGCTTTGATAACATATTAGAATATATTAAGGACAATATAAGACCAAGTATTATGACACCAATTCCTACATAAACATATAATTCTAAAATTGCAGAAGAAGCATCATGTATTTCTTGATAAGAAGTTATTGCAATAATAACGCTATCATTATTTTTATCTAAACTCATAGGTGCTAAACACACAATATTCTTTATGTTCTTATAAGAATCTTCAAAGGTTGTAGTATAAACACCGTTAGACTTTGCAAGGGCCATTGCATAATCCTTATTGTTTATTAAGGTTTCAAATATAGTATTTAAAAGTCTTGAAGACTCTAAGTTAGTATTTTCTCTATCGGTTATATATTTTATATGACCATTAGTTGAGTATATTGCAATTTTAGCATTGTTAGTCATTTCAAAAGAGCTTAAAGCTTTATAAAGCATATTAGAGTTATTAGTATCTTCAGAGTATAGAATTCTAAATTTATTAACGCTTTCAACTAAGTTTTTTGTTTTTTTAGAAGCATAAAAATTATCAAAGAAAAAATACTGAACTATAAAAGAAACGCTAATTAATAAAACAATAAAAAAAAAGGTTATGAAAAATATTTTTTTTGAAACACTTTTTTTACTCAATTTTAGATTGTTTAAATTCAAATTTATAGCCACTTCCTCTCACTGTAGTTATGTACTCAGCTTTTTCCATAAGCTTTTCACGAAGTCTTTTTATATTAGTATCTACAGTTCTAGTATCCCCATAGTAATCTAATCCCCAAACATTATCTAAAATTTTATCTCTAGATAGAGCAATTCCTTCATTATCTGTTAGGTAACAAAGTAAATCAAATTCTTTTGGAGAAAGAGGAAGCTTTTGTTGGTTTAATAAAACCTCTCTAGAAAGTTTATTTATAATAAGTCCATCAAAATTTTTAATGTTAGAATGTTTTTTAGAATCGCTTCTTTTTAATAGAGCTTTAACCTTTGCAACTAAAACTTTAGGACTAAAAGGTTTTGTTTCATAATCATCAGCACCTAAATCATATCCTAAAAGCTTATCTTCTTCTTCACTTTTTGCAGTTAGCATAACTATTGGAATACTAGAGTTTTCTCTTATTTTTTTGCAAACAGTAAATCCATCTATTTTAGGCATCATAATATCTAATAGGACTATATCAATACTATTTTTATAAAATACTTCTAAAGCTTTTTCACCATCTTCAGCTTCTAGTATTTTAAATCCTTCACGTGTAAAATAATCTCTTAACAAGAATCGAATTCTAATTTCATCTTCAACGATTAATATTGTATTAAGCATATTAGTCACCTCGTTTCTATTTAATTATAATATATTGCTTAAAACACTACTTATATTATACAATGAAGAATAAGGTTTGATAATTATAGTTTTAATTTAAATAAAATAGGAGTGAATGAATGAATAAATTTAATTTTGATACAAATAAAGTAATTTTAGAAAATGGGTTAGAAGTTATAACGGTAAAAAAAAATACACAATTAGCATCAGTTAATTTAGGAATTAAAATAGGTGCATTATATGAAAATAATAGTGAGAGAGGAATTTCACATTTTATAGAGCACATGCTTTTCAAAGGAACAAAAAATAGAGATAATGAAAAGCTTAATAATATGTTAGAAAATTTAGGTGGAGAATATAACGCATATACTGATTACACAGCAACAGTATATAGTATAACTTGTCTTGAAGAGGAAATTAAAAATGGAATAGATATATTAAGTGATATGATTATAAATTCAAATTTCCCAAAAGATGAAATAGAAAAGGAAAGAGGAGTTATTCTTTCTGAAATAAAAAGTAGTAAAGATGATGTAGAGGATTTAAGTTTTAAAAGAATTCATGAGTTTGCTTTTGAAAAAAGTAATTTAAGATATGAAATTGGGGGAACAGAAAAAAGCGTATCATCTTTTAAAAGAGAAGATTTAGTTAAGTTTTATAATAAATTTTATAAGCCGGATAATGCTATTTTAACCTTTGTAAGTTGCTTAGATCATGAAGAAGCAGTACAGTTAATAAAAGACAACTTTAGCGGTTGGAGTGGACAGGCAGAAAAGAGAACAGACTGTATATTAGAAAAGAATAATCCTAAAAAGGTAACAACTTATAAAGGGCATATTGAACAAAGCACTATATTATATTTATATACTTTTTATGAAATTGAAAGAGAGCAGGAACTAGCTTTTAAAATATTAAACCATAAATTTGGTGAAAGCTCTAATTCTATTTTATTTAGAGAGCTTAGAGAAAATAGGGGATTAGCTTATGATGTCTATACTCATATGGATATGACATCTAATATAAAAACTCTTTATATATTTACTGCTGTTTCTGATGAAAATGTAGAAGAAGCTTTAGAATGTATAGATGAGTGTATAGAAAAAATTAAAAATGAAGAGATAATTTTTGACGAACATACCCTAAGTCTTATGAAAAAAGTCCATAAAACTGCAGTAGTCTCAACTCTTGAAGACTCTAGTGAAATAGGAAACTATGTTTTAAATCAAAGACTTGAAGATCAAGATATAAAAGAGTTTATAAGAGATATGAAAGATTTAGATAAAATAAGTAGCAAAGACATATATGAAGTTGGAAGAAAAATATTAAATAATCCCACAATTCATATATTAAAGCCTATTAAAGAGGATTAAGATGAGTAAAATTACAAAAATAGAATTTCAAAAGAGAAATAAAGATAGGGTTAACGTATTTGTAGATGAAGAGTTTAGTTTTGCTTGTGATGGGGAACTTATTTATAAATTTAATTTAAGTAAATCTAAAGAAGTAGATATAGAGAGTTTAATAGAAATTATAAATGAAGATAATTTTAAAAAATGTAAAACCACTGCTTTAAGAATAGTTGAAAGAAGTTATAAAACTCAAAAAGAAATAAAAGATAAATTGATTCTTAAAGGATATGATAATAAATCAATTGAAAAAACAATTATGTTTTTAAAGGAATACAATTTTCTAAACGATGATAGTTATGTAGATATGTATGTTAAAGATAGAATAAGAAATCAAGGCAAAAATAAAATAAAATATAATCTTTTAAGAAAAGGTGTTTCAGAAGAGGTAATTGAGGATAAAATCAATAATATAGATTCATCTTTAGAAGAAAAAACGGCTTATAATCTTTGTTTAAAAAAGTATAATCAGTTAATAAAGAGAGAAAATGATAATTATAAGCTATATCAAAAGCTTTATAGATTTCTTGCATCTAAAGGATACGACTTTACATGTGTTAGTGAAATTGTAAAAAAGGTGATGAATATTAATGATTTTATGGAGTAGTGGTAAAGAATGAACTTTAATCCTATCAATATTGTTTTAATTATTATATTTACAATTCCTATAATGTCTGGACTTTTAAATGGATTTCATCCAGAAGATGTACGTGATGAGTTTTGGGATATAGAGAAAGATATAATGGTGCTTTTAAGCTTATTACTAGGAATTTCAATAGTTTCTAAAACTCAATTAATATCAAAGATATTAGAAACTTTAAAAAATAGGTTCAATTTATTTTCAAACTTAGATGGAGTTACTAATAAAATAATTTATTTTCTATTATTTTTCTTATTTATATATTTAATATTTAAGATATTAATGGGAATAACAAAATTAATAAATGATGTTACTATAGAACCTCTAATAAATGGAATTGGTAAAGTTACAAGAAATAGTGGAAGATTTATTCTTGGATTATTTGGAGGAATATTTTCTATTCCAACTGCTATTATAAATGTTATAATTTTGGCTTTTATAATAAAAGGAATAAGCCTTGCACCTCTTCCAAATAGTATTCAGAATAATATAAATAGCAGTTCTTACTATCAAAAGATAAATAAAAATCTTATTGAGCCTGTAAGTAATAGTAATTTTGTAAAAGATTTGCCTATTGTGTTAAGGGATTCTTTTCAGATAAAAGTTGTTCGTGTTCCAGAGGAAAGACCTAAAACTTCTGATAGAGTAAGACCAAAACAAAAGGAAATTGTATATTATAATGGTGTAACCTTAGAACATGGAATTAAATCTTCTGAAGCTATAAATATAGAAGCTCATAATATAGTCAAAGGAAAAACAAGCAATAAGGCTAAAGCTCATGCTTTATATACTTTTATAGGTAGAAATTTAACTTATGATGATAATAAAGCTAGAGATATTATGAGGGGAAATTATAAAATAGATTCTGGTGCTAGAGCTGCTTTTAATACAGGAAAAGGAATATGTTTTGATTATTCTTGTCTTTATGTAGCAATGGCAAGGGATGTAGGATTAAAGGTTAGACTTATTACAGGAGAAGGCTTTAATGGTCGTGAGTGGGTTCCTCATGCATGGAATCAAGTTTATGTAGATGGTAAATGGATAAATGTAGATACAACTTTCTATAATGCAGGAAATTATTTTGATTCTAAGTTTTTTAATAAAGATCATAAAAATGCCACTTTAGCAGGAGAATGGTAAATAATAACCCTCTAGGTTTAATACTTATAGGGTTATTAATATTTTTAAAAGCTTTTATAAACATTTTATTATATTACGTTAAATTGTGTATATAAGAGTTAAAATTAATTAAATAGTGAATATAAGGAGTTGATTTTTATGGTAAGTAAAGAATTGCTTAGAGATAAAGTAAAACAATATGCTGAAAATCATAATATTTCAGAAGCTAATGCTTGGAGAGTTTTTAACTATGAATATAATGAAATATTTCATAGTGATTTAGAAGTTTTAAAAAGAGAGCATTGTAGGAAATATAATATAGCTTTTATGGGACTTCCAGAATTTGTTGAAGAAAATGGTTTGTTAGAAGAGGGAATAATAGCTGTATCTTGTATGCTAAAACATATGTAAAAGTAAATTATATAAGCATTGTATAAAGTAATAACATAATATATAAGCAGTAGTTTAATAATATTAATGGAGAAATGTTAATGCAAAAATATAAAAATAATATAATAGATATAGCAAATAACTATTATAAATATTTATTGAATTTAGAAAATGTAAACGGAATAGGTTTAGGAAACAAATATATTAATGGAATAGATACTCTAGAACCATGTATAAATGTTTTAGTTAGTGATAAAATCAATGAAAAATATTTGTCTAAAAATAATATTATACCTAAAAATTATATGGGAATAAAAACAGATGTTATTAAAGTCGGAAAAATAGAAGCTGAAAATGAAAGCAATCCAGTATTTTTAGAGAAACAGAGACCTTTAAAAGGTGGTTCAGTTATAGGATTTGGAAATACAACAGGAACTTTAGGATTTATAGTAACTAAAAAAATAGATGATGAAATTAAATATTATATTTTAAGTAATAATCATGTTTTAGCTAATTTTAATAAAGCACCTATAGGATCACCTATTATGCAACCTGCAAAAAAATTTGGTGGGAAAAACGCAACTGATACAGTTGCCATATTAGATACTTTTATAAAAATAGAACCTGTTCCAGATCCTTTGCCAGATGATGTGGATTTTCCAGAAAATTATGTAGATTGTGCTATTGCTAAAATTAATTTATTGGAATTAGTATCAAATGAAATAATAGAAATTGGAAAAATAAAAGGTGTTGATAAAGCTACGGTTGGAATGTCTGTTAGAAAAACAGGTTTTGTATCTGGTTTAACAAAGGGAAAAGTTAGAATTTTAAATAGTACTCTTGAAATGGGTTTTGGAAAAAACAATCCTACAGCTGTGTTTAAAGATCAACTAGTAATAAAAATACAGACTTTACCTGGAGATTCAGGAAGTGCTATGGTTAATGCTGATAATAATGTTATAGGGTTGCATGTAGGAAGTGCAAAAAATGGGTATTCTATTAGCAATGATATTAATATGGTTTTAGAAAAATTAAAAGTAGAAATTTATAAACAAGAATAAGATATATTATTGAAAAAATTAAAGATAAAGAAAAATGGAATACCTAGATAAAATAATCAGTTTAAATTATTTATTTTATCTAGGTATTTATATATAACAAAGAATGTTTTAAAAATATACAAACTATATTTAATATTTTCATATAATATATAAACAATTATAAAAAAGGTGAATTTATGTATACTTTCTCTAATAATTTAGTGAAAAAGGCTACTTATAGAGAAAATGTAATTTTAATAGAGTTTAGTGAATATATGCATATAAAAGCAAAAGAAAATAGTTATTTAAATATATGCAATTATTTATTAAAAGTAGGGAAAAGATATTTTTTTATTCCAAAACATAGCAAAATTGAAATTGTGGAAAAAGGTTTTGTTATAAGAATAATATTACCTAAAATCTATGCTAATAAATTGTTTACCATAAATAATATTTATTTAGGATATGTATGTGGAAATAATTTTTTTTACATACAAAGCCTTCAAGGTACTATTCAAAATATATCAACATCAATATACTTAGGAAAAGAAATTAAAATTTTAAACATAGAAGACGGAATAGCTAAAATTATAGATAAGAATACTTTAGAATACATTTATAAAGGAGAAAATGAATTTCAAAATATTTATATAACTGATTTTTTTGTAAAAAAATTAAATAAGAATTATTGTCCTAAATATTTTAATAAAAAAGATAATAAAATCATTTTTAGCTTTGAAGAAGATATATTTTATAAGTTTATAAATGATTTAAGTTTTAATACAGTTAAAATACCTAAAAGTAAAGATATATATGGATTACCTATTAAAGCTAACTCTAGTTTAAATGTAAAACATAATGAGCCGACTTATGTTAGATCTTTAAGCTTTTGTAATTATAAAAATAAAATAGGATATTTCAAAATTTGCTTTTCGGCATCTTTAAGTTATTTTTTAGATAAGGATTTTTTAATAGAATATAAAAATATTTTGTATAAATGTTTTTATGAAAGTATCAATAATAAAAAAGATACAGTAGATATTAAAGTTTATAATTTAGATATACAAGATATTTTCAATGCTAAGTTTAAATTAATATTGTTAAAAAATGCAGATAATAAAATAAAAACTTTAGATTATAAAAATGAAGAAGTAATAATAAAAGAAGAAATTATTTCTAATATTTTTATTAGTGAAAACATAGATTGGGTAAAAGTAGATAATAAATTAAGTGGAAGTATAGTAAAAATTTCTTTTCAAAATAATGTAATTCCCAATTCCATAATAACTAATTCAGATTTTAATGAGAATTTAAAGCTTTGGAATGGTGATAATATACGAATTCCACCTAGAGCATTAAGTATGGAAAATAGAAATAACTTAACAATAATAAGTCTTAAGAATAACAATAGTTTTGGTGAAATTTTAATAGAACCCTTAGAATATTTAAAGTTTATAGAAAAAACAACTTATAATGAAAATATTTGTTTCCTAAGTTTAGATAATAATGAAATTATAATAAAATTTGATGAGAATGAGAAAAGCGAAGTCCAATTTTGGGCTATAAAAAGTATCAGATATAATCCAGGGAAGAATATTCAAAATTTAAATGGATTTTTTATATTTAGTGGGTTTTCTCCGATAAAACATGAAGAGTTAAATAATGTAATTTATATTGAACCATTAAAAGATGGAGAGAAACCTTTTAATGGTGGAGTAAGAAATAACAGTTTCGTTGTTAAAATTAATAATGAAAGTAAATTTAGGAATTATGGAAATCAAAATGTACTTACAACTATAAATGGATTTTTAAAGGTAGTAGGCAATTTAAATCCTAATGAATCTGTAGTAATTGAGAATATAAAAATCTTAGGAAATATTTATCTAGATATTGAAGAATCAAATATAAATTTTTATAAAATAGAATGTAATAATCTAATATGCGAATAAATAATATTAGCTTAAAAAGTTAATAACCTGTACTTAATCTGTAGCATTTATAAACACAAAAATGGTTTTTTAAATAAAGTTTATCATTATAAGAAAATAACATATAATATATGGTTAAAAATAAATAAAAGGGTGAAAAAATTGAAAAAAAATTTAGTAAGATTTATAGAAAAAATAAGCTATAGAAAAAATGTTATTTTAATTGAGTTTAGTAGAAATATGAATTTAACTAAGAAAGATAAAGAACATAGCTATTTAAATTTTGAGAACTATGGATTTGAAGTAGGAAGAAAAATAAATCCATTTCCAAAAGAAACTAAATTCGAAGAAATTAAACTTGGATTTAGTGTAAGGTTTAGCTTGCCTTCTTTTTTTGTCCCAAATATACATGAAAATGCTATTTTACACTTAGGATATGTTAGCATAAGAAAAATATTTTATATAGAAAGTGAAGAGGGTTATATTTCTAATGTATGTAGTATTATATCTTTAGAAAAAGAAATTGAAGAATTAGATTTAAAAAACGGAAACATAGAAATTATAGATAGAAACACTTTAAAATATTCTTATAATGGAGAAAATAGATTTGATAAAATTTCAATAAATGATTTTTATATTTTAAAACAAGGACAAATGTATTATCCAAATTCAATACAAGAATTAAATTCAAAAGAATTTATAATATCTTTTTTAAATCCAATATTAAATCAAATTGATAAATCTGTAGTTTTAAAGGTAAATAAAAAGCCATTAACTAAAGATGTCTATGGATTCAGTATTAAGGAAGACGTAGAAATACCTATTTCAAAAGTAATTCCTGCAACTTTAACTTTATTTAACTTTTTAAATTATCAAAACAAAACAGCTCATCTAAAATTAAGATTTTCAAAACCTATTAAATTTTTTGATCCAACAGATTTCATGATTAAATATAATAATAATGCACCTAAATTTATAAATTATTTAGGTGTCAATAATGATAGAACAATTATTGATATATCTGTAAGCAATTTAGATATAGATAATATTGATAATGCAATATTTGAAATATTTACCTGTGTAAATATTGAAGAAGTAAATACAATTGATGATGATGGAGAAATAGTATTTATTGAAAGTAAGTATACATCTAGTCTATTTAAAACATCTAATATAGATTGGGTTTTAAAAGATTATAATTTTTCAAAAAGCATAATAAAATTTCAATTTAGCCATGCAATACTTCCAAAATCACTAATAACTAATTATTCTGTTTTTGAAGGAAATAAGAATTCTTGGAATGGAGAGAAATTAACTATAAAAACAGGTAATTTAAATATAAATTATGATAGTCAAAATAGTAATAATGAGGCAAAAATAAGTTTAAAGGACAATGAAAGCTTTGGAGAAATAATTTTAAAATATAAGGAGAATTTTAAGGCTATAGTTAAAAACATGACTAACAGTAAACCTTGTCAAATCTATATACAAAATAATAATCTTTTCTTAGAATTCAATGAATTAGAAGAAATGGATGGAATTTTGGTATTTATAGATAATATAAAATATATTCCGTTTAAAGATATTCAAAGTTCAAATGAAAACTTTATTTTTTATGGATATTCTGCTACTGGAAGTTATAGCTTAGATAATATAATTTATATAGAACCTTTAAATGGTTACTTAGATAATCCATTTAAAGGACAAAAGCTTTATAAAAATTATATAGTAGCACTTAATGATAATAAAACCTTTAGAGATTATGGTGATGATTTAAATATAACAGAAATTAATGGATTTTTAAGAGTTGTGGGAAGACTAGAAGAAGGAATAGCAACCCTTAAAAAATTAAAAGTTTCAGAAACTATTATTATAGATGCATCTAAAACAAATGTAACATTAGATAATGTAGAATGTTTAGGAAGTGCAGAGGTTAAAACTCGCTAAAAAAGAATTTTGTTTATGCACTATATTATATTTTACATATAATATAGTAATATAAACAAAAATGGTGATAAGATAATGATTAAGAATAACTTATGCAAAGATGTTATAAAAAAAATAAGCTATAGAAGAAACATTATTTTACTTGAATTTAATGAAAATATGGATGTAGAAGGGGAGCATAGTTATCTAATACCTAAAAATTATGCAATTAAAAAAGTTTGTACAATGGGTTTATTGCCTAAGGGAACTAAGATAGAGGTTATAAAAAAAGGATATATAATAAAAATAATTCTACCCTTAGGCTTAAATTATTTAAATGAAAAATGTTATTTAAATTTAGGTTATATTTTTAAAAACAATCTTTTTTATATAGAAAGCAAAGAAAGAATAATAGATTCTCCATATAATATTAAAAATATTGGAAAAGAAGTAGAAGAGTTAAATTTAAAAAATGGAATTTGTGAGATAATTGGAAGTCATTCTTTAAGGTATTTATATAAAGGAAAAAATAAGTTTCAATATATAAATATAGGGGATTTTTATATTGAAAAAGATAATAGAATATACTATCCAGAATCTTTTGAAATAAATAGTAATAGGCAAATTATATTTAAATTTAAAGAGGATATTTTTGCTACGTCAAATGAATATATCTATTTAAACGTTAATCATTTTACTAAAAGTAAAGATATATATGGTTTTTTTATACCTGCAAATGCTTTTATAAAAGTTAATAATGAAAGAATTGTTTATATTGAATCTTTAAGTTTCTCTAATTATGAAAACAATTTAGCTTTTTTAAAAATAAAATTTTCAAAACCTTTATTAAAATTTCGAGCTAAAGATTATTGCATAGAATATAATAATAAAAAATATGATATAGAGTTTAGTAGTATAGATTCTAAGAAAATGACTATAGATGTATCAATTAATAATGCAATAGTAGAAGATTTTATAGGAAGTTCTTTTAAACTTTGTATGGCTGTAGAATATGAAGAAATAAAAACTATTGATTACTTAGGAGAAAAAGTTTTTATAGAAAGAGAAATAAGTTCGAAATATTTTTCGAGCATTAACGTTTCTTGGGACTTAAAGGGACATACTATAAAAAATAGTTTAATAAGTATTGGCTTCAATGAACAAATAGTATCATCATCAATAATAACTAATTCTAATTTTGATTTAGAAGAAATTGCATGGAAAAATAAAATTTTAATTATTCCACCTGAAAAAATAATATTAAGCTATAAAGGTGAAAAAGAAATAATATTAAGTTTATCTAATAATAAAGAATTTGGGAATATAGTAATTTCATTCAAAAACAAGATACAAGATAAGAAAAAAACAAAATTTAATAGTAACTCTGCTATTTTATATTTAAAAGACAATAATTTATTTATAAAATTTCATGAAGAGGAAATCTTAGATTTTAATTTTTTAGATACGGAAAATATTAAGTATTATCCTGGAAGTAACATAAAAAATATAGAAAATTATTTTATATTTTACGGGTATCATCCTATTGGAAAGTTTAATATATTTCAACCAATTATAAATTTAAAGCCTTTAGAAAATGAAGAAGAAAATCCTTTTAAGGGTGGAACAATGGATGCAAGTTATATTGTAAATGTAGATAATAAAAACAAATTTAGAACCTATGGTATTTATGAAAATCAAACAATTATAGAAGGATTTTTAAAAATAATAGGAAATTTAACAATCAATGAAATAATTTTTATAAAAAATCTAAAGGTATTAGGAAAAGTCTATGTAAATATAGGTGATGGAAGTATTGAATTAGATGGATTACAATGTAATGATTTGGTATATAATTAATGAAAAAAGATTAACTTGGATGAAGCAAACAAGTTAATCTTAATTTTTTTATATAAAATAAATAGAATGAAAAATTTAAATTTTTTCATATTTAAATTTTATAATATAATTACCTTTAGGCGCTTTATTACCTTTACTATCTAAAAGAGTAATGTTTAGTGGTAATTTTTTATTTGTTGGATCATATGATTCAGAGGAAAAACTTGATAAAGAACTTATTCCGTTGCAAATTGTAATATCATCAGTAGAAATATTAAAATCAACTTCATTTAAACTTTCAGTAATTATTCTATAAATTCCACTTTCAAGGTCTGGAATAGTATAATTTATTATTTCCTCACCATCATGAAAAATTTTACATAAACAAACCACAATGGAATTAGATATTATTCCTTTAGTATCGTTTTTTATAAAAATAGATACTTCATCATAAATAGAAAAAGGGTTTTTTGGAGTAATTTTATATTCAGAATCAGCAATAAGTTCTGAATAATAATCAGTAAAAGCAACATTATTCACATTAACTTTTAAATCAGCATTACTTAAATTATTTAAAGAAGGACTTACATAGATTCTTAAAAAGTTTATATTAGTTTCTAAAAATTTAATAAGATAATTTTCCATAGTACACCTCCTCTTAAATTATTAGAAATGGTTATTTTTTCGTTGCTTTATAGATGACTTTATATTCAGTAGGAATAGTATTATCATAATTATTTTTTAAAGTTACTTTAACTTTATATACCTTGTTTATATATTTCACCAAGTAGGGTTTTGATATTTCAATTGTAGAATCATAAGGTGATGGAAAATTTATATAAGCAAAGGTAGAAATAGCAATAACATTAGGTGGATTAGCAGAGTCAAGTTTTTTTAATTGTATTGATATTGGGGTTGTTGATAAATTAACACCTGTAAATTGAATTTGAAAAGTAGTTTCATTATCTCCCACGGAAATAGAACTTATTGAATAGTTATCAGTTTGACCTTGGGAATTAACTATTTGTTGATTTGTAGATAGATCCATAACTATAAAATTTATTGCTATTAATGAATCATTAGATATATTTGGTGAAATTTTTAAACTAACTACATTATTTAATATTGGATCAGGAGTATTTAGTTGGAGTGAATAATTTTCAGGCATAAAAATTCCTCCCTTTATTTTAAAAGTTTAAGGTAATTTGAAATTATCTACTCCAATGCTTATATATTAAGTCAAGTTTAATTTTTATTTTATTATATATAATATTCACATTAAAAATAAATGCATCAATAAAAGTTTAATTTATAAAATAAAAATAAGGCTACGTCTTAAATAGAAGTAGCCAAAACAAGGGAATTAATTAATAATTAATTTTTTCTAGTTCTGAAAACTAATTCTTGGTTTCCAGCAACAACAGCACTAGTAGAATCCTTTAAAGTGATCCTAACTTTATATATTTTTCCTGCATATTTTGCTAGGTAAGGTTTACTATCTATTAATTCAATGACACAATTTCCTGAGTTAAGGCCAGGAATAGAATTGAATGCATCAACAGATGTAGTTGGAGTTGTAAATTGATTATCGTCGTTTCCTAAGATTTGAAGGTTATAGTTACCAGCTTCTGATGGGATTTGGAAATCCAATTCAGATATACCGCTAGTGTAAGCATCTTTAAAGTCAATAGCAGTTAAATCAGATTTATCAGCACTATCAACTACTTGAATTAGTAATAAGTCTGTATCTATAAAACTTGAATTAGGCGTTATTGTAGCAGTTGAGCCATTAGTAGCATCAGCTGTTAAATTTGATAAAGTAAATGTTGTGAAAGAATCAAAAGTATTAGTTCCACTAGCATATTTCTTTATAACTATATTACTTGTTCCTAAGTTAGTTGTGCTAGTTCTATTAGGAATAGCAATGTTTATTGCTGCTAATGTTATAGAAGTTATTTTTAAATTAAAAGTATTTACTGCCATAAAAAGCACACTCCTTTTATTTAATCTTTAGTAATTAATTTAATCTTTAGTAATTAATTTAATATTCATAAGTTAATTAATTTTTATTCAACGTTAACTATTAAAGCATCTCCGATTTGTATATCTTCTTCAGGCAATGAAATAGATGCAATTATTTTATATTTTCCTAATGATTCAATATCTAAATAAGCTTTAGCAATACCATCTGTATTTAAGGATACTATTTGGCTAATTGAAGAAATAGTTATATTATCTTTGCCAGTTAAAGTATTATTTTCTAAAGCCTTAATAGAATCTTGATCTCCAGATACGGATACCAAAGAACCTATATTAGCAATAGGAATTGTAGTACCTGTTTCAAGAGATAAAGTTTGATTTTTAATACCGGAATCAATATTTAAACTTTTAATAGCTCCTCCTAAGTTAAGGTTACAAGAAGAGTTTACATTTAAATCACATTCTGAAAAATCACCACTTATAGAAACATCTTTAATTTCACTAACGGTATCGACAGATATATTAAAAGTATCAAATGTAATATTTAATCCAGTTAAAATAGAACAAGGACCATTTAGTACTAGCCCACTACACTCCGTAAAATCTCCAGATAAAATAATGGATATAGGTGAAGTAGATGTAACTTTAATTGGCTTGTCTGATTTAAAACCCTGTTCACAATTAATAGTGCAACTAGAATTTAATATTATTTCAGCATCTTTAAAATCACCGATTAAACTAATATAACTTTTACTATAATTGTCACCAGAAGAATCAACATTTAAAGAACCTATTTCAGAACCATTATTTGAAACATTAACTGGCGTATCATTTTGAAAAATAACAGAGTTTATTTTGCAATCTTTAAATGTTATATTTTCCACCATAGAAACACCTCTCCATATATAATATTCAAAACAAAAAAAATGGTACAAGAAAATAAAAAGATAAAGAAAAAAATTAAAAGGTTGCTTCAATTAAGAAACAACCTAAAAGGGTTAAAAATTATTAAATAAAGAATTTGATTTTATTATTGCTTTGTAGCTTTGAAAACAACTTCATAATTACCAGATTGAACAGTACCGTCTGAATCCTTTAAAGCTACTTTAACTTTTGCAGGCTTGTTAACAAATTTAACCAAATAATCTTTAGGGTCAACTAATGATATCGTAGAAGTAGTATCAGGAATAGTACCCAGTCTTATATCAGCACTTGATACTACTACAGTTTCATTATTAATTGTTTGAGTGTTTAAATTGTATACGCCAGGTTCTGCAGGAAATTCAAATGAATATTCAGCATCTAAATTTGTTGCATCATACTCTTCTTTAAAATCAATAGCAACTCTATCTGAAGCAATTGTTACTATAGGATCAGGAGCAGTACCAGTTGTATTAATAATTTGTACTAATAGCAAGTTATCTTGGGAAAAAGCAAATGGTGAAACTGGTGAAATTGTATATTCACTTGTTGTTGGATTTTTATCAACATTGTAACTAGCAACATCAACAAGACTAAACGTATCTACACCAAGCTTTTTAATTTTTACTTGAGCAGTTGTTAATGGATCAATTGTATTGTTTACAACGGTAAATTTGATTGCATCTAAAGCAACTGAAGTTATAGTTAAATTAATTACATTTGCCATAATAAAAAATCTCCTTCGTATTTTAATATTTTAATGCTTAATTTTTAGTTAAGCATTAAGTACTTTTTTTGGAAGTAACTTATAAGACATATTTCATATGAACTTTATAAATATTAAATTTTTAGGAGAATTTTAAATTCATTATTTAATAATAGACGTTTGTCCATTTTCAATACCTAAAGGGTTTAGGTATTTATGAAACATTTTTATTTTCTATATATTATATGTAAAAGTGAAAAAATGCTACACAATTTATAAAAAATTTTCATAAAAATTTTTTATAAAATGATATAATTTTACATGTTAATATATAAAAAATAGAGTGGAGAGAAATAATATGACAAAGTTAATTTCATGGAATGTTAATGGTATTAGAGCTTGTGTTACAAAAGGCTTTTTAGATTTTTTTAAAAGTGTAGATGCAGATATATTTTGTCTTCAAGAAACAAAGCTTCAAGCGGGGCAAATAAATTTAGAGTTAGATGGATATTATCAGTATTGGAATTATGCTATGAAAAAAGGATATTCTGGTACTGCTATATTTACAAAAGTTAAACCTATTTCGATTAAGTATGGTCTTGGAATTGAAGAACATGACACAGAGGGCAGAATTATAACTTTAGAATTTGAAAAATATTACTTTATAACTATATATACGCCAAATTCAAAGCAAGACCTTGCAAGATTAGAGTATAGAATGGCTTGGGAAGACATATTTAGGAATTACTTAAAGGAATTAGAAAAAGATAAGCCAGTTATATTATGTGGTGATTTAAATGTTGCCCATAAAGAGATAGACCTTAAAAACCCAAAGAGTAATAGAAAAAATGCAGGATTTACAGATGAAGAAAGAGGTAAATTTTCAGAGCTTTTAAATGCAGGATTTATAGATACATATAGATATTTTAATCCAGATAAACAAGGGGTTTATACTTGGTGGTCTTATAGATTTAATGCAAGAAAAAACAATGCAGGATGGAGGATTGATTACTTCTTAACTTCTAAAGCTTTAGAAGAAAAATTAGAAAGTGTAAATATTCATAATGAAATATTAGGTTCTGACCATTGTCCTGTTGAGCTGGTAATTAAGGAATAATAAAAATTTTAAAAAGAAAAAATCAAATTTAAAGAATTAATTTAAAAAGCATTAGTTTATGTTTTATGAAAGCATAGACTAATGTTTTTTTATATTATAGTCTAAAAATCACTAAAAAGATATTATGATAAAAGTCAATATCTAGATTTTGATAAAAAATATTTTATTTTTAAAAGATATTTTATCCTATAATAGCAACTTAAATGTAAGTTACCAATAAAATAACATTGAGATTAAATATAAACCTAATATAATTATAAATATATTTAGAGAATAAGCTAAAACTAAAATTATAAAGAAATCATTTTAGTTTAAATTTTAACTTAGCATTACAAAGGAAAAAGGGGCGAAAAAATTATGAAAAATACAAAAGAGGATTCTAAAAATTTTTCTAGTATTAAAATATTAATTATCTTAATTAGTATTATAGTTGGTGTTGGAATTTTAAAATTTACCTTTTTAGATAAAAAGGACAAATTAAAGATACAACAAAGGATAGAAGAAAAATTTAAAAAAGAGCCTGACAAAAAAACCACAGACATAAATAAAGGAATGAACACAACTATATATGGTGAAAAATATGCTGACAGTGGACAAGAGTTAGAAAAAATTTTAAGAAGTGGTAAAAATAAAATAGATGGTAGAAAAATAGCATATTTAACTTTTGATGATGGTCCATCTACTACAGTAACCCCTAAAATTTTAAAAACTTTAGAAGAGAAAAACGTTAAAGGAACATTTTTTATAGTAGGAAATGCATTAATGTCTAGTGAAAAAAGTAAAGAACTACTAAAAGAAGAAATTTTAAACGGACATGCTATAGCTAACCATTCATATACACATGATTATAAGCATTTATATCCTAATAGAATTGTTGATGTTAACGCTTTTATGGATGAAATAAATAAAACAAATCAAGCTATGAAAGAAGTACTTGGAGAAAATTTTGATTGTAAAGTAATAAGATTTCCAGGTGGTCATATGTCATGGAAGGGTACAAAAGAGGTAGATGAAGTTTTGAAAAATGGAAGATATTCTTTTGTTGATTGGAATGCTTTGAATGGTGATGCCGAAGGAAAGAAAAAGAATCCAGAGGAACTTTTAGAATATGTAAAGAAAAATGTTAATAAAAGAGTAAGACCAGATAGATTAGTAGTTTTAATGCATGACACTTATGGAAAAGAGAATACTGCAATATTTTTACCAAATCTTATAGATTATCTAAAAGGTTTAGGATATGAATTTAGAACTATAAAAAATTAATCTTTATTATAACTTAAAAATTTTGTAAAATAAAAAGTGAATTCTTAATGAGTTCACTTTTTTCTTATAGAAATAGTTATATAAAATTAATTATATACGATATTTAAAGTACAAAAGACTAATTAAGTGGGGTAAGATATTATAATGAGAAAATTAATAATTTCAATTTTAATTATGACAACAAGTTTATCATTTTTTGGTTGCACAAACAAATCAGAAAATAAAAATAATAAACCAAAAGAAACCATTAAAGGAGAAGTTAAGGAAAATAAAGAAGACCAAAAAACTGAGGATAATAAAGAAAATAAAAATGTTTCTGAGAAAAGCCATAAATCAGAAGTGAAAAAAGAGGATTCTAATAAAAGAGAACTAAAGAGGGAATCTGAAGAGGAAATTAAAGAAAAAATTAAAAAAGTTATGAAAGAAAAGCCTAATATTAGTGCTGTTCAGCATGTAGAAAATCCTAAAAATGATTTAAGGTAAATAGATTTTTAAAAGAGCAAGTAAACTTAGATGTTTATTTGCTCTTTCATTTTAATTTACTGGGACAAGTATAACTTTATTATTTTTTTTGACTATAGATTTACAAGTATTTATAAGAATTCT
>X256_Zander__coassemble_1_pt1 | contig 131125 bp, 129 predicted proteins | sample X256_Zander__metabat2_high_PE_003 | metagenome-assembled genome bin X256_Zander | reverse complement strand
AAAAGCTTCAATTTGTTTAAAATCCATAAAATTCACGTCCTTATATACCTTTATAGTAGTAAATACAATTTTTATTATATAATAATTGGTAAAAAAATTACAGAGCATAATATGCTCTGCTTAAATTATAATGGATAATGTTGTCCAATATTTATTAAATCAATAGAATTATCATTTAAACTTTTAAGTCTGTTTATTGTTTCCTCGGTATTTTCTAAAGAAAGACTGAATGTTTTATAATGAATTGGAATCATTGTAGTGCATTTCATCATTTTAAACATATCATAGCTTTGTTCTGGAGTGCAATGCATTTCTGAAAATCTATCTGGTTTGTAACATCCGACAGGCATAAGTGCTAAATCACATACAATACCTTTAAATTTATCAGTAAATGCAGTATCTCCAGCAAAAAAAACTTTTTTATTATTTCTAGTTATTAAGTAAGAATTTGAACGAGAATTATTACCTAAATAAAATCTTCTACCATCATGATTAGCATCAAAACAGTCAATTTTGATATGATTATCTTTATAACTTTCTCCACCATGAAGCAAAATAACTTTTTTAAACCCTAATAATTTTAATGGTGTAATATATCCATTAGGAACTATTACTGTAGCATCCTTATTAAGTTTTCTTAAAGATGGAAAATGAATATGATCTGTATGACCATGAGAAAGCAAAATATAATCTATTTTAAGTTTTGATGGACAAAATGGCAGTTTTACTAATCTTTTTAGATTTCCTAAAAAAGATGCCATAACAGGATCAGTTAAAATTATTTTCCCATCAATATTCATTATTACGCTAGCATGACCTAGCCAAATTAATGAATTTTGTAACAATTCATCACTATGAGGAATTTCTCTATCTTTAAAATATGTGCAAGCATTTCTATATGTTAATTTAGATAAAAACGATATATTATTAAAAAAATTCATTTATTAATTTACCCTCACTTTTTTATTAACTTTTCCATTTAAATATTACAATACCTATAACCATAACTGCAACCCCAATAATTTTTGAAAGAGTAAATTTTATTGTTTCTGTACCAAAGAGTCCAAAAGCGTCTATTAAAGATGCTGACAATAATTGAGAAACTAATATTATTGCTATAGCTTGAGTTGTTCCTAAAGCACCTATTCCATTAATAACGGTAAATATTATAAGTACTCCTATTGCTCCACCGGTAAGATAAAGTTTATTAGAATTAAAAAGTTCTTTAAAATTGCCTTTTCCTAAAATTAAACAAACTATTATTGTTAGCAAAAAGCCTGAACCTTGAACAAAAGTAGTAGTTTCCCAAACACCTAATTTTTCTTGAAGTCTAGTATTAAAAACACCTTGTAAGCTCATAGATATTCCTGCTATTATAGCGAAAATTATTCCAAACATAAAAATATCACCTCTTAGGTAGTATTTCCTAAAAGGTAAAAAATAAAAGCACTGAAAAAATTACAGTGCTAGTTTAAGAGAGGTTTTTTTAATAAAATGTTTTTCTATTTCATTTCTAGAAAATCCAAGTGTAATGCCTAAGCTTAAAAAGTCTTCTAGCAAGGTATTAAAATGATCTTTAGATGATGAAATTATTAAATCATTTAAATCTATATATAAATTTAAAAACTGATCACTTAAACAATAATCATTTGGTGTAATTTTAATGTTTGCAATAAAATAGTTATTGCTTATACCAATTGAAATAATTTTACTTAAACAATCAATATATTTTTCTAAAACTGTTGTTACACAAAGAGTATTTTCTATATTTATTAAATACTTAAAACAATTGGTTGAATTTGCTAAATCTCCAATCTTAATATGAAGTTCTAAGTATTTTCTTGCAGTTATTTTATATTCATCCAGGCTTTTATCTAATGCTAATTTTTCGTTAAATTCTGCTTGATAATGAAAAAAATTACTAAAATCCATAAAAAAATCCTCCAATTTTCATTAGGAATACATTTTATATTATTGTACAAAATCTTTTATTATTTGAAAAGATTAGTAAACGAATACAATGTAAAAATATTTCAAATTGTTAAAATAGTTATTATTTTTCAAAAAATAATAACTATACTTAATAGTATAGTTATTAAAAAGGTTTAAGTGGATAAGTTAAAACAACCATTTCTTTTTTATTATTTATAGGTTTCCATAATTCTATTTTACTTATTTTAGCTGTATTATAAAAATTTTCAGATTTTACAAGTGTACATGCTGATTCATATTCTTTCTTCTTCCATTCTCTTTGAGCAAAATAAGAATTGGCTAAAGAAACATGTAAATCCCAGGATTCTATATTTGTTCTAACGTGAAAACCATGTAATTTTAAGGTATCATTTATACAACGACATAATCTTTTTATATAACCCATGTTTTCAACTTTTAAATTTACTGATTTATAAGGTTCGCCAAAACAAATAGCATCTTTAAGTTCAACTTTAAATTTTTTATAAGGTGATATTATTTTGGTTAATATTTGATCTAATTTTTCTATGTTAGGATTTTCTATAATTTCTAGAGTTATATGAAGTGTAGGTAAGTTTTTATATAGTTTATATTTTTTTGATAATGATTTTTGGATGGGTTCAATATTTTTATATGAATCATCATCAAATAATGCCACTAAATAATATTTCATAATAAAACCTCTCTTAAATTATTGTTTATATAATATACAAACTTTGCTATAAATTATAACATATTGCTTTGAATAATTGAAAGATAAATACACATAATATTGATGTACAATTAATAAAATTAAGGAGGAATGCACAATGAATAATACAAATATACTTTGTAATGTAAGAGAGTGTAAACACCATTCAAAAAATGAAAATTTTTGTACATTAACTAAAATACAAGTTGTAAAACATTCAAATGAAGCACATTGTCCAGAGTGTACAGATTGTGGAAGTTTTGAAAATTGCTAAAAAACTCTTTAACATTTAATAATAAAATTAAGCAATAAATAATAAGCACTAGTGTAATTAATTTTTAGTTACAGTGGTGCTTTATTTTAGTTTTTAAAGCTTAATTTTAAAACAATTCAAATATTTTATATTTAAAAATATTATTGTATAATTTCCAACAAAAACAACATAAAAAAATCTATTTAATTATGATAAGTATGTGATATAATGAGAATTATGGATAAATCTAAATTAAATGATTTTTAAACTTAATTGGTAATTTAGATATTAAATGGATATTAATTTTTTGATAGGGAAATTTATAATATAAGAAAATTATAAAATTTTGAATAAGGGTGAAGTTAATGGAAAGGTTGATTATAAACGGAGGGAATATTTTAAAAGGCACAGTAGATATTACTGGAGCAAAAAACGCAGCGGTTGCAATATTACCAGCTACTATTTTAGCAAGTGAAGGTAAATGTGTTATAGAAAATATTCCAAACATTGAAGATGTTCATTGTTTAGAGAGAATACTAGAAAGCTTAGGATGTAAAGTTAATAAATTAGATGACAATACTTTAGAAGTAGATGCTAAAGAGATAAGTACTACAGATGCATGCACTGAAGATGTTAGAAGAATGAGAGCTTCTTATTATTTTATAGGAGCTTTATTATCAAGATTTAAAGAAGCTAGAGTTGAACTTCCAGGAGGGTGTCCAATAGGAGTTAGACCTATAGATCAACATATAAAAGGATTTGAAGCTTTAGGTGCTGAAGTGTCAATAGAACATGGAGCTGTGATGGTAAGAGCTAATAGATTAATAGGAGCTAATATATTCTTTGATGTAGTTACTGTTGGTGCAACTATAAACGTTATGATTGCAGCTACTTTAGCAGAAGGAACTACTATTCTTGAAAATGTAGCTAAAGAACCACATGTTGTTGACGTAGCAAATTTCTTAAATTCAATAGGAGCTGACATTAAAGGTGCTGGAACTGATATTATAAGAATAAAAGGCGTTAAGAAATTAAAGGGATGCAATTACAGTGTTATACCTGATCAAATAGAAGCAGGAACATTTATGATAGCAGCAGCGGCTACTAAAGGTGATGTAGTAATAAAAAATGTTATACCTAAACATTTAGAATCAATTTCAGCAAAATTATTAGAAATGGGTGCAATTGTAGAAGAGGGAGACGATTCGGTTAGAGTATATGTTAATAAGCCTCTTAAGGGTGTTAATATAAAAACGGCTCCATATCCAGGATTTCCAACAGATGTACAACAACCAATGTGTTCATTATTAACTTCGGTAAGTGGAAGAAGTTTAATTACTGAAACTATTTGGGAAAGTAGACATAAGCATGTAGATGAGCTTAAAAAGATGGGTGCATCAATTAAAGTTGAGGGTAGAACAGCTATAATTGATGGTGTTAATAGAATGACAGGTGCAGTTGTTAAAGCAACAGATTTAAGAGCAGGTGCAGCAATGGTTATAGCAGGATTAATTGCTAACGGAGAAACGGAAATAACAAGCATAGAGCATATAGATAGAGGTTATCCTCAAATAGAAAAGAAGTTTAAAGAACTAGGAGCAAATATACGTAGAGTTAATGATTAATACGGGGGAAGCGGTGGATGATATTTTGCTCATTATATAGTGGTAGTAGTGGAAATAGTATTTTTGTAGGAACTGACAATACCAAAGTGCTTATAGATGCTGGATTAGCTGGAAAGAAAATTGATGAAGCACTTAAAAATATAAATGAAGATACATCTAGAATAGATGCTATATTTGTAACCCACGAGCATTCTGATCATATAAAAGGTGTTGGAGTATTATCAAGGAAATATAATATACCTATATATGCAAATGAGGATACATGGATTGTCATGAAGGATTTTATAGGTAAAATAAAAGATGAAAATATTAAGATTATAGCTAAACGTAGTACAATAACAATAAAGGATATGGATATTAAGTGTTTTAACATACCTCATGATGCTGTTTCTCCAATGGGTTATACAATTTTCTCAAAAGGAAAACAGGTTAGTATAGCAACAGATTTTGGGACTTTTACAGAAGAAATAAAATCTAATATAAAAGATTCAGATGTTGTACTTTTAGAAAGTAACCATGATGTTTCAACACTTAAATTTGGTCCATATCCGTATTCATTAAAAAGAAGAATTTTAAGTGAAATTGGGCATTTATCCAATGAAGATTGTGGTAAAGCTATTTTGCAAATTTTAAAATCAAATAAAAAAAAGCAAATAATTTTAGGACATCTTAGTAATACTAACAATCATCCAGACTTAGCATATGAAACTGTAAAAGGTTTTTTAACAGATAATAATATTGCGGTAGGAGAAGATGTTACTTTGCAAATGGCAAAGAGAAATTCTCCGAGTGGATATATTAAGTTATCATAAATGAAGAAATGGGTGAATTAATGAAGGGAAAAATTATTTTATCAGTAGGTGTTTTAATTTCTTTAGTTGGATTCTTAGGATGTCAAAAAGCGGATAGCAAGTCTATAGCGAATAAAGAGCAGGTTAAGAATATAAAATTATTAAATAATGATGGAGCTAATTCACTAGAATTAGATTTGTACTTTGATTCATCTAAAAGTGAATCAAAGGGAGAAATAAGTAAAACACAATTGATTTTAAATAAGAAAGAAGTTTTAGGAAACTTAATTATTAATGAACTCATAAAAGGACCATCTATTAAAAGTGAAGTAAGTCCTATATTACCTAAAGATACTAGAGTGTTATCATTTTCGATTAAGGATGATGTTGCGATAATTAATTTAAGCAAAGAAGCAAAGATCAAAATGAATTTTGCTAAAGAAGAAGCGTGCTTAAAAGCAATTACTTCATCTATTTGTCAATTAGAAGGAATTAATAAGATTAACATACTTATAGAAAATCAAATGGTAGATTCTTTAGGCAGTAATTATGATATATCAAAACCATTTGCAAAGGATGAGATAAATGGACTTAAAAAAAGTTAAATATGCATGTGAAGAACACATAGATATAGCTATAGATGATTTAATATATGATACAGAATCATTTCCTATCATGGAGATGGCTGAAAGTCATAAATGCGAATATTGCGATAAAATAGCTAAATATGGACTTAAAGTTTAATTATTATTAGCTAAAAACTTGAAAAATAAATGGCTAATTTGTATAATTTCAATTAGAATACAATATTGTTCAATTAGAAGGAGAAGATAACATGAGTTTATATAGTCAATGGACAGACATGGTTGTTAAATATGTAAAAACTAAAGGAGAAGAAGCTTTTTGGGCAGAGTATAGTGATATAGAGCAAAGAATATATACTAATATATTATCTAATCATAAAGAAGTTAAAAAAGCTTCAATAAATGATTTAGCTAAAGAGTTTAATGCAACAGAAGAGTTCGTAATGGGATTCATTGATGGAATAAATGATAGCTTAAAAAATCCATATAATTTAGAGTCAATAGAAGCTGATCAAGAATTAGCTTTTGATGTTGATTTTGAAAAATTATACTTCAATATGTTAGATGCAAAAGCTGATTATCTTTATGCACTACCACAATGGGATTCAATATTCTCAGAAGAGAAGAGAAAAGAAATCCAAAAGAGTTATAGAGATTCAAAAATAGCTAAAAACGAAAATAAAGTTGGAAGAAACGATGTATGTCCATGTGGAAGTGGAAAAAAATATAAGAAGTGCTGTGGAAAATAATAAATTAAAATAGTGTATTTAACAAAAGCCTAATAATTCTTAGAATTATTAGGCTTTTTCTTCCTAAACGAATAATTAATTTAGTTGTGAATTTGGAGGGATTACAATGAAAGAGTGTTTAAAATGGGTAAATGAGATGAAAATAAAAAGAACTATTAAGGCATTAGAAAATAATAATATAGATTCTTATTATGTCAAAGATAGAGAACAGTTAATAAATAAAATTGAACAATTGGTAGAAAAAAATTCAGTTGTAACCTGTGGTGGTTCTGTTACGTTGATGGAAACAGGAGTTTTAGATTATTTAAGAAAAGGGAGCTATAAATTTTTAGATAGATATGTCGAGGGATTAACTCAACAAGAAATTAAGCAAATATATAGAGCAGCTTTTTCAGCAGATGCTTACTTTACAAGTAGTAATGCAATAACAGAAGATGGGGAGCTATTTAATGTAGATGGAAATGGTAATAGGGTTGCAGCTATGTTATATGGACCAGATAAAGTTATTATAATAGCTGGAGTTAATAAGATTGTTCCAGATTTAGAATGTGCTATAGAAAGAAATAGAAAAATTGCAGCACCAGCAAATGCAAAAAGATTAAACAAAAAAACTCCTTGTGCTAAATTAGGTTATTGTATGGAGTGTTCTAGTGAAGATAGAATATGTCTAGAATACACATTAATAAGAAAACAAAGAGCTAAGGGAAGAATACATGTAATATTTTTGGATGAAAATTTAGGGTATTAATTTTGAAATTAAGAAAGGATTTTTACAAATGAATATAACAATAATAACTGTTGGCAAACTTAAAGAAAAATATTTAAAACAAGCTATAGATGAATATTCAAAAAGATTAAGTAGATACTGTAAACTTAACATAATAGAGTTAAATGATGAACAAACACCAGATAATGCTTCAGAAAAAGAAGAACTCATTATAAAGGATAAAGAAGGGGATAAAATATTATCTTCAATAAAAGAAGGAGTGTTTGTTGTAGCTTTAGATTTAAAAGGAAAACATGTAACATCTGAAGAATTTGCAAAACAAATAGAGCAATGTGGTGTTATGGGAAACTCAAATATTGCTTTTGTTATAGGTGGAAGTTTAGGGTTAAGCGAGAAAGTTTTAAAAAGAGCTAACTTTAAACTATGCTTTTCAAAAATGACATTTCCACATCAATTATTTAGAGTGATGCTTTTAGAGCAAGTTTATAGAGCATTTAGGATAATGAAGGGTGAGCCGTACCATAAATAAAGTGTAAAATCAGCCTGTAAGATAGAGAATATAAATAATAACTTTCTTACAGGCTATACATTACTCATTTATTATCTTGTAGTTTAAAGTTATTTCACTTATACCATTCGGATTTATAGAAATAGAATTATTTGAGTTTAGTGTTTTAACTATTATAGAACCATTTTCATCTTTAAAGTTAGACATTAATGAATAAGAAAAATTGTTTTTAGAGATTATTGAGGTTGTGTATAAAATTTTCCCTGTAATTTCAATAATAGTGTCTGAAGTTATTTCTTTAAGGAAAATTTTTAAACTATAAGGTGCTTTATATGAGTTATGATAAGTTATATAAAAATCATGCATTCCTTTACTTAATAGAATTTCTTCATTTTTGTAAGCGAGTTGATCTATTGATAATATTGCTAAATCATTTGCTTCTACTATAAATTTATACTTTTCACTTTTTTCTATATAAATATAACCTGTTAAAAATGCTATATCGCATAATTTAAATTCAGATAAAGGTAAATTTAAATTTTCACTTATTCCTTTAGAAATTACATAAGTTTCATTATTGTATCTATCTGAATATTTTACTAATTTAAAATTTAACCCTGAACTTTCTAACATTTCTGATGAAAGAAGTACTTTGGTATTTATATTTCCACTATCTACTATTAAGGAAGGTTTTCCTTTTCTTAAAAATTCTCTAATTATACCTTTTTTAATAGCTACCATATTATTTGAAATTTTATTAAATATGTTTTTATATCCTTGCTCAGTTATTATAAATCCATTTTTTGTTTGTATATAATCAGTATTAAAAATCATTGAATAATCTATAAGATTTTTAATTTGAGGGTTTTCAGGTATAGTTCCATCTGAAGGAATATAGGAACTACTTACATCAACACTAGTTATATTAGAATTTTTTAAAACGGGAAAGATAGATATTATTTCTAGTCTAATATCCTTTTCTGTAAAAAATTTCGATATAAAGTCGCTTAAAGATAAAGTTAAATAGCCTTCTAATTCTAATATAACTTTTTGATTTTCTAGTTCTCCTAAAATTATTCCTTGAAATGATTCATTTAATAGTTTTTTAGTAAAATCTATCAATGTATTTTCAATCATAAAAATCTCCTTTAAAAAAAGGAATTATCTTTTTAAGTATCGATAATTCCTTTATAAAAGTGTATAGCTTATTTTATGCTAATGGTTGGTAATCGGTTTTAAATTTAATTTTAACACCACCAAATATTTGAACTGAACTTCCAGTTGTATCTTTATCATTTGTAGTTGAAGTAGATACACTTATATTAGAGTAATTAGTTGCTGCTGATGCAGAAATCCAATTACTTAGGAAACCACCTGTTTTAACATTAGCATTAAAATTAAAATCTTTTCTATTATAGTTTGTCTTATTTTTTTCATAGAAACTTGAACCGTAAGTTGTAAACGTCAATCTTGTTTCAATTTCTCCATTTTCAACAACAAGTCTTAGTATACCCATCTTAACCATTTGTTGAAGAATTGTGTATTTATCTGCTGCGATACGTTTAGCAATTGCATCTAAAATGGAGTCATACAGTTTATTTATTGGAGAAACTGTATCAGCAGGTAATTTAGCATCTACATTAGGAATTACCACTGCATTGTTTATAGCATCAGCTTGTTCAGTAGTTAATGTTGCAGTACTATCTTTAGTTATTGTAGTTCCAGCATCACTTGATGGATTTGGAGCTATTTTAGCTAAAAATTGAAGAATTAAATCTCCACCTATAGAATCCTTAGTATTATTAATAAAAGTAGTCAAATCTTGACTAACAGCTTTAACTAATTCTAGATAAGATTCGGTTTGTCTTAAATTTGAAGATATTATAGCATCAAAAACATCGTTTATAAGCTTTGCAGTAAACTCAGGAAAGCCAATTTCGTTTAATCTAGTGGATAAAGTTATAGCATCACTTGCACTCATAATAGAACCTCCTAAATTTTTTACTATATATCTTATGAAGAGGTTTTATTATGGGTGATAATGTTTATATAAATTACTTATTCTTTTTAAGGGTTTTTTGAAGAATATATTTGGAATTTTGCTTTACTTGTATTAGAAATTAAAAAATCACGTTATACACAATAATATATAACGTGATATCTTTGATTTATTAAAGTTTAGAGTAGAATTCTACTACTAAAACATCATTTATTTCAATAGGAATTTCATTTCTTTCAGGATATCTTAAAAGTGAACCTGAAAAATTATCTTCGTTTTTAGTTATGTATGGTAACACATTTACAAAATTAATGAAGTTATTTTTAAATGTTTCGCTTTTTTGAGATTTCTCTCTTAAAGATAGAACATCATTTACTTTAACATTGTAAGATGGAATATTTACTTTTTCTCCATTAACTAAAATATGACCATGAACTACCATTTGACGTGCTTGTCTAATAGAATTAGCAAAGCCTAATCTATAAGTTAAATTATCTAATCTACATTCTAATCTTTTTATTAAAGCATATCCGGTTTGTTCTTTATCTTTCATCGATTTTTTAACGTAATTTTTAAATTGTTTTTCCATTACACCATAGTAGGATCTTAATCTTTGTTTTTCAAGCAATTGAGTTCCGTAATCTGAAAGTTTTTTATCACTTCTAGCTGTTCCTTTAGTCGCTCTCTCCATTGCTTTTGGATGTCCACATACGTTTAATCCTAATCTTCTACATAATTTAAATCTTGGTCCCATCATTTTTGCCATAAATATCAACTCCTAATAATATCAAGTGTAATTCTTTACACTATATTCTTTGTAGTTTGCCGCGATAATTTAAAGCCTTGAAATGAATATAGCATATTAAAATCAAGAAGTAAATGAAAATGGATATCAACTGTAATATAATAAAAATAATCTGTATATTTTAAAAAAATACTTATTTACTGCTTAAATGAAAACAAAGCACATAGTATAAAATACTAATGTACTTTGCTTGTATCAAACATAGAGATTCAATCGGTGTAATTGATGTTTGAAAATATACTACTGCTAATAATCAGATAGTCTTATTTGGGCTATCTGAAGAGAATGATATTGAAATATCCATAACTAGATGTTATACAGTTATATTAAAAATAGATTTTTCTCTAACAACTCAAGAAAATCATTACTTAGCTATGGTATTGTCAAAACCTTAAGATGAATATAACATATTAAAATTAAGAAGTAAATGAAAATGGTTATCAACTGTATTTTTATAAAATTAATCTGTATATTTTATAAAAATTGCTATAAAAAAAGATTATATTGATATAATGAAGATAAATTTATTTTGAAAGAAGTGGTTAATTTGTATAAAGATATAAATATTTTAGTTGTTGAGGATGACGTTGATATAAATTCATTGCTTCGTGATATATTGTCAAAGCAAAATTATAAAATAACTAGTGCATATTCAGGGAGTGAGGCTAAGATGTGTTTGGAGAAAATCGATTATGATATTATGCTTCTGGACCTTATGTTACCTGGGTTTACTGGAGAGGAAATTATAAAATACATAAGAAAAGATAAGACTATGCCTATTGTAGTTTTATCAGCTAAAACGGCACAAGCAGATAAGATTAATGTACTCAAATTAGGGGCAGATGATTACGTTTCAAAACCTTTTGATGTAGATGAAGTTTTAGCAAGAGTGGAAGCTCAACTTAGAAGATATAAAAAATTTTCTAATGAAATTAAAAAAGATAATTTATTAAATCATAAGAATTTAACTTTAGATAAAGATACTTTAGAAGTTAAAGTTAATGGGAAACAAATATTATTAACTGTTAGGGAATTTGGTATATTAGAGCTTTTAATGAGTTATCCTAAAAAGGTATTTACGAAATCTAATCTTTTTGAATATGTTTGGAAAGATGAATTTTTAGGGGATGATAATACAATAAATGTACATATTAGTAATCTTCGTTCAAAAATAGGAAGTGTGGATTCTGAGAATGAATATATAAAAACAGTTTGGGCAATAGGTTTTAAGATGAGTGAATAAACTTAAGACTTTCTTAAGACTTTTTTTAAGGAATATTATATTCTTTAGTTTATTATATAATCAAAAGATAGGAACGGAGGAGAAACTATGGATAATAATGTTTTAGTTACTAGAAATTTAAGTAAGAAATATAAAAACTTTTTTGCAGTACATAATGTTAATATCAATATAAAAAAGGGTCAGATTTATGGTCTTATAGGTAAAAATGGAGCAGGCAAAACTACCATTATAAAAATGATTTGTTCTCTTGTAAAATCTACTGGTGGTGAAATTGAGTTATTTTCGAAAACTGAGGAAAAAGATTTAACAAAGCAAAGGGGAAGAATAGGTTGCATAATAGAAACACCTAGTTTTTTCCCAACTCTTAATGCTAGAAAAAATCTTGAGTACTATAGAATACAAAAAGGCATTTTAGATAAGGAATGTGTTGATAAAACTTTAAAACTAGTTGGACTTTCAGAGGTAGGAAAAAAGAAATTTAAAGATTTTTCTTTAGGAATGAAGCAACGTTTAGGGCTTGGATTAGCATTACTTGACAATCCAGATTTATTAATTTTAGATGAGCCTATAAATGGATTAGACCCAACTGGAATTGTAGAATTTAGAGAGTTGATTTTAAAACTTAATAGAGAGAAAAATATTACTGTACTTATATCAAGTCATATATTAGGAGAACTTTCAAAGATTGCGACCAATTATGGATTTATAGATAAAGGTGAGATAATTGAAGAAACATCAGCAAAAGAAATTATAGAAAACTGTAGACAATATTTGGAATTAACTGTTGATAGTACAAGCGATACTGTGGTTGTTTTAGAAAAAGATTTAAATTGCTTTGATTATGAGGTTTTAAGTGATAGCAAAATAAAAATTTATGGATATGTTGATGAACCCTATAAAGTTATTAATAAGTTGGTTGAAAATAACATAAATATTTTTTCTATAACTCAAAAAGGAAGAAGTTTAGAAGATTATTTCGTAGACCTTGTAGGGGGTAATAAAAATGATTAATTATATTAAAGCAGAACTTTATCGTACATTTTCATCAAAAACAATTTATGTTTTTTTAGGAGTTATATTTGGATTTTCAATTTTATTAAATGCGTCAAATTATTATTATACAAGCATTACACATAATAAGTTGCATTCTAAAATAATTTACACTATGAATTCAACACTTAAATCATCAAATTCAATGGCTTTTTTAGTAACTATGATTTTTTCATTTATAATAATTAGAGAATATAGTCAAAGCACTTTTAAGAATATAATAAGTTCTAATCTAAGCAGAAGAAACATATACCTAGGCAAATTAATAACTATAAATATATTGAATATAGGAATTTATTTAGCATTTGTTTTAGTAAATACTATGTTAGCATTAATATTATTTAAAATAGATAGTAGTTTAACTTTAAATAGTTTATTTGATTTTATTAAACATATAATATATGCATTGCCAGTATATATAGGCATTAGTTCACTAGGTTGTTTTATGGCATTTTCAATGAAAAAAGATGGTATTTTTATTACTGTATATTTTATTTGTTATATGTTTATTTCAAATATAATAACATATATTAGCTATAAATATAATAATCCTAAAATAGCTGAAATAAACAACTACTTAATATTTCCTAGCTTAGATATAGTAACTAATTTTAATGTTACGAGCGTACAAACTATAAGAGCATTTTTAGTTGGATTAGGCTTTACTGTTGTATTTGGTGTATTAGGATATGTAGTTTTTAAGAGACAAGATATAAAATAATTTAGAAAAGAGTGATGTTTCTTATATGTTATGCATTTTAGTTTTTATTTTAGTTTTAGTAAGTATAGCAAGCATCACTTTGCTTATTTTAACTAAAAAAGAGATAAGAAAGATATCAAAAGAGTTAAGTGAAATAAATCATTTAGATACTAATCAAAAGATTAATTTATCTTTTAATTCTAAAGAACTTAAAAGTCTTGTAAATGGCATAAATTATAACTTGGATAAGGTAAAATCAACAAAAATTAAATATAAAAATATCGATTTAGAGCTTAGAAGAGCAATTGCTAATATTTCACATGATTTAAGAACTCCTTTAACTTCTATAAAGGGATATATTCAACTTATAAAAAGAGAGGATACATCAAAGGAAGAAAAGGATAAATATTTAGATATAATTGAAAAAAGAGCAAGTAATTTAGAAAGTTTAATAAATAGTTTTTATGAATTATCTAGACTTCAAGCTAATGAATATAGTTTGAATTTAGAAGAGGTTAATATATCTAAATTATTGTGTGATACAATAGCTTCTTTTTATGATGATTTTGTTTCAATGGGACTTGAGCCTAATTTTTATATTGACGAAAATATTCCAAAGATAATAAGTGATAAAAATTCTGTAATTAGAATTTATAATAACTTAATTCAAAATGTTATAAAACATGCGAAAGGTTATTTATCAATAACTTTAAAAAGAAAAGATAATTTTATAATAACAGAATTTATAAACGATGCAGAAAATATTAATTCTGAAGATATAAATCATCTTTTTGATAGATTTTTTACTGTGGATAGAATGAGAACAGGTAGAAATACAGGGCTTGGACTTGCTATAATTAAAACTTTAGTTGAGAGGTTAGGAAATAAAATAAATGCTAAATTAGAAAATGGAAGATTAGTAATAAGTATAATATGGAATATTAAAATAGAGTTAAATGATTAAGATTTAAAAGATATAAATATTTTATATATTAGAAGCGTGTTTTTAAATATAGAAACATGCTTTTTTATTATATATAAGTGAAGTTAAAGGCAATAATATTATTAACCGTTGTGCTATAATGAAGTATAAATTTTAGAGTAATTATTATGCTAAGGGAGAAAAAAATGAGTAAAAATTTTAAAGACTTCAAGATAAGTGAAGATATATTAAAAGCTTTAGATAGATTGTCATATAAAAAACCATCTGAGGTACAAGTTAAAGTTATACCAAAGGCTTTAGAAGAGAAAGATATAATAGTTAAATCTCAAACTGGAAGTGGTAAAACTGCATCTTTTGCAATTCCTTTATGTGATAAGATTGATTGGGATGAGAATAAAGCACAAGCGTTAGTACTTACACCAACTAGAGAACTTGCAGTACAGGTTAAAGAAGATGTTTCTAACATAGGTAGATTTAAAAGGATAAAATGTGTTGCTGTATTTGGAAAACAGCCTTTTTCAGAGCAAACTAGAGAGCTTAAACAAAAAACTCATATAGTTGTCGGAACTCCTGGAAGAGTATTAGATCACATTGATAGAGGAACTTTAGATGTTTCTAAGATTCAGTATTTAGTAATAGATGAAGCAGATGAAATGCTTAATATGGGATTTATAAATCAAGTAGAAAATTTAATTGAAAAGTTACCTAAAGATAGAGTTACAATGTTATTTTCTGCAACTATTCCTGAGGAAATAGAAAGTCTTTGTAATAAACATATGAGAAAATCAGAAAATATAGAGATAGAAAGCAAAAGTATTGTAAATAAGAATATAGAACATAAAATACTTACAGTAAATTATAAAGAAAAGTTAGATACATTAAGAGATATTCTAGTTTCAGAAGTACCAGATACGGCAGTTGTATTCTGTAAAACTAAAGAAAATACTGATATGGTATTTAATTATTTAAATGGTAAGAGATATTCAGTAAATAAAATACATGGCGGGATGTTACAAAAAGATAGACTTGAAACTATGGAGAATTTTAGAAAAGGTAAGTTTAGAATATTAGTTGCAACAGATGTGGCTGCTAGGGGAATTGATATTGAGGGAATTACTCATGTAATAAACTTTGATATCCCGATGGAAAAAGAAGCTTATGTACATAGAATTGGTAGAACTGGTCGTGCTGGTGCAAAAGGAAATGCTATAACTCTAAAAACTGAATATGAAGATAAATTTTTAATAGCAATTGAAGAGTATGTAGGGTTAAAAATAGAAGATTACGTTTTAGCTGAAAAAGATCTTATATTAAATAACTTAGATGATGCAACAAAAATATTATGTTCAAGACCTAAGATAAAAGAAAAGAAGTCTAAGAATGTTAATAAAGATATAACAAAGATTTATTTAAATGGTGGTAAGAAAAAGAAAGTTCGTGCAGGTGATATTGTTGGTGCTATTTCAAGAATAAATGGGATAACGGGTGACGATATAGGTGTTATTGATGTTCAAGATACTGTTTCTTATGTGGATATCTTAAATGGAAAAGGTAAAAAAGTTATAGATGAATTAAAAAATATGACTATAAAAGGTAAAAAATTAAAAGCAGAGATTGCTAGAAAATAAATAAAAAAAGCTCAGATTTTTCACTGAGCTTTTAAATTTACTCTTCTGGTGAAAATTGATCTTTTCCTACAAAACAAACTGGACATGTCCAATCATCTGGAATATCTTCAAAAGCAGTTCCAGGAGCTACTCCGTTATCTGGATCGCCTACTTCTGGATCATATATCCAACCACAAACATCACAAACATATTTTTTCATTTTAATTACCTCCTCAAGAATTATTATCTATAAAATAATAATTACAATTAATTCCTAATTTGATTTTATTTTACCATAATTTTATGTCTAATCAATATTCAAGTATTAATAAATAAGGTTATATTTTAATTAACGATTAAAGAAAAATTCATTAATAATAGAATAAGCTATGTTTTTTTATTAATATGTGTTGTTAAAAAATTTTTATACAACAATAATTTTTTTAAAACTAAAGTAACTATATAATTATTAAATATATTGTTCCTTTAAGTATGTAGTTTATTTATTTTTGAAGAAATATATAAATTATGTATAAATTCTTAACTTGTTTTAAAATAATTAAAAAATATATTAGAATACCATGTCGATATATAGAAAATCAATAGTTTTTAATAAAGAAATGTGTTAAAATCCAATTATGATTTGACATTAAAGATTTTTTAACAATTGAGTATCTAAATTATATGAAACGGAGATGCTAAAAATTTATGGAAATAAAACAATCAACATGTAATTACTGTGCACTTGCATGTAATATTGATTTTCACGTTGAAGATGGAAAAATAAAAAAAGTTATACCTACAGAAAATTATCCTGTTAACAAAGGATTTTGTTGTATAAAAGGTTTAAATTTAGATAAACAACGCACCAAATTTAAAAGCTGTGTATTACCACGTTTAAGAGATGAAAATGGTAATATGCAAGAAATATCATGGGAAAAAGCTTTTAAAACATTTACGGATAAAATGAAAGCTATTCAACAAAAGTATGGTAGGGAAAGTGTAGCTTTTATAAGTACTGGCCAAATAACTACTGAAGAGATGGCTTTGCTAGGATTAGTAGGAAGAACTCATATGGGTATTAATGGTGATGGAAATACTAGATTATGCATGGCAACTGCTGTTGTTGCATATAAACAAAGTTTTGGTTTTGATGCTCCACCATACACTTTAAATGATTTTGAACTTTCAGATACAATTATATTTATAGGAGGTAATCCTGTAGTTGCTCATCCTATAGTTTGGGGTCGTGTTAGAAATAATAAAGAGGCAAAAGTAATAGTTGTAGATCCAAGAAAATCTGAAACTGCTGAAAATGCGGATTTTTGGTATGATATTAAACCTAAATCAGATATTACTTTGTTCTATACTTTAGCTAATGTGTTAATAGAAAAAGGATGGATTAAACAAGATTATATAAATAAGTATACTGAAGGTTTTGATGGATTTAAAGAGCATGTTAAAAAATACACATTAGAAGATGTAGAAAAAAATACGGGTATATCTAAAGAACGTGTATTAGAGCTTGCGGAGTTAATTAATAAAGGAAAAAAAGTTTCTTTTTGGTGGACTATGGGAGTTAATCAAAGTTACCAAGCAGTTAGAACTGCACAATCTATTATGAATATAGCAATTATGACTGGAAATATAGGAAGAGAAGGAACTGGCGCAAACTCATTAACTGGCCAATGCAATGCTATGGGTTCAAGAATGTATAGCAATACTACTGGCTTATATGGTGGAAGAGAGTATACAAATCAAGAGGATAGAAGTTATGTAGCCGAAGTTTTAGGACTTGAAGAATCTGTGTTACCAAATAAGCCAACATTGCCTTATAATGCAATAATAGAGGGAATAAATAAAGGCAAAATAAAAGCACTTTGGACAATAGCGACAAATCCTAGACATTCATGGACAAATAATAAAGAATTTAAAAAAGCAGTTGAAAACTTAGAATTTTATGTAGCTCAAGATATATATGATGATACTGATAGTTCATCACTTTGTGATTTATATTTGCCTTCTGCACCAACTTTAAAGAAAGAAGGATTTTTAATTAATACAGAACGTCGTTTGTCAGCAGTAGTTCCTGTAATTGCTAAAGAAGATGGAGAATTAACTGACTATGAAATATTCTTAGGTATAGGTAAAGCTTGGGGAATTGGCGAGTCATTAGACAAGTGGAAAACTCCAAAAGATGCATTTGAAATCCTTAAAAAGTGCAGTAAGGGAATGCCTTGCGATATAACTGGCGTAGAGTATGATATGCTTAAAAATTCTAAGGGAATTCAATGGCCGTTTAGAGAAGGTGATAAGCTTGAACAAGATGAAAGAAGATTACTTGAAGATAATAAATATTTTACTCCAAATGGTAAGTTTAAGTTTTTATATGAAGATGTTATGAAAAATCCAGATGATAAAACAGAAGAGTTCCCTTATATATTAAATACAGGAAGAGGAACTGTTGGTCAATGGCATACTCAAACAAGAAGTAGAGAAATACCTGCAGTTGAGATGGCTGTTTTAGCAGAACCTTATGTTTTAATAAATCAAAAATTAGCTAATAAATTAGGGATAAAAGAAAATGAAAAAATATGTCTTTCATCTATAAATGGTAATAAGAGTAAGTTTATAGCTAAGTTAACTAATAACGTAAAAGAGGATCAACTTTATGCACCAATGCATTATATAGAAACTAATGAATTAACTCCAACTACTTTCGATACATACTCTAAAGAACCTTCATACAAGAGTGTAGCTATAAATGTTGAGAGAATTGAAAAATAAAAAAGGAGGAGGTAAAAATGAAAAGAATTCAAATAGATAGAAAAAAATGTATAGGATGTTTAACTTGCACAACTGCTTGTATAGCTTCTCACAATTGTGCAGATAGTAGAAGTAGAATAACTTTAAGTAGTGAAAAAAAATATGCCCCAATATTTTGTAGACATTGTGATAAGCCAGAGTGTGTCTATACTTGCATGACCGGTGCTATGAAGAAAAATACTGAAACAGGTTTTGTTGAGTATGATAAAAATCAGTGTGCAAGTTGTTATATGTGCATAATGGCATGTCCTTATGGTGTTTTAAAAGCTGATGCAGAAAAGCAAAAAGAAATTATGAAATGTGACATGTGTGAATCTACTAAGAGCGGAAATCCACAGTGTGTAGCTAATTGTCCAATGGCTGCAATTACTTTAGAGGAGGTAGAGGATTAATGGTTTATGTTGTAATAGGAGCATCAGCAGCGGGAATAAGTGGTGCAAGAACATTAAGACAACTTGATAAAGATGCAGAAATAATACTTGTATCAAAAGATGAACATGTTTATTCAAGATGTATATTGCATCAATATATAAGCAATCATAGAAATCTTGACACATTAAATTTTTCAGAAGTAGGTTTCTTTGAAAAGAATAATATAAAATGGATAAAAGGCGTTGAGGTAACCAATTTAGACTCAAAAAATTATAATTTAGAACTTTCAACTGGAGAAAAAATAAAATATGATAAAGTGCTTATAGCAAGTGGAGCATCTGCTTTTATACCTCCAATAGAGAATTTAAGGGAAGCCAATAATGTTGTAGGATTAAGAAATTTAGATGATGCAGAAAAGATACAGTCATTAACAAAAGAAATAAAAAATGTAGTAGTTCTAGGTGCAGGACTTGTTGGAATAGATGCTATTACAGGTTTGTTGGATTATAAGTTAAACATATCTTTAGTTGAAATGAATGATAAAATTTTAGGATTACAATTAGATAAATATGCTTCTAGCAAATATGAAGAATTATTTAGAAACAAAGGTGTGAACTTAAAATTTGGAGTAAAAGCAGAAAAACTTATACTTGATGAAAATAATAATCCTAAAGAGCTGTTATTGAATACAGGTGAAAAAGTAGCTTGTGAATTAGTGATAGTTGCAACTGGAGTTAGGTCAAACGTTGCTTTCTTAAAAGATAGCGAAGTTGAAACGGATAAGTTTGGTCTTATAATAGATGAAAAAGGACAAACAAATATTAAAGATATATATGGTGCAGGAGATGTAACGGGAAGAAATCCTATTTGGCCAACTGCTACAAAAGAAGGTATTATAGCTGCTAATAATATGGTGGGAAATGAAATATTCATGACTGATTTTTTTGGAAGCAAAAATACGATGAACTTTTTAGGACTTCCTACTATGTCATTAGGAATGGTAGAACCAGAAGATAAAACTTATGAAGTAGAAATTAAAGAAGATGAACAAGGGTATAAAAAGATAATCCATAAAGATGGTAAAATATATGGAGCTATAATTCAAGGGGATTTATCTTATGCAGGAGTTTTAACTCAATTAATAAAAGAAAAAATAGATATTTCTAAAGTTAAAAAATCTATATTTAATATAGATTATTCAGACTTTTTTAACGTAAAAGAAAATTTAGAGTACACATATTAATAAAGTAAAAAAGTACTATATGGAAAAAATCATATAGTACTTTGTGTTTTAATCGTATTAGTTTCTATAAATATTAACTAAAGCACCATCATTATTAAGGTAATAATGCATGCCATCTTTATTTAACCATCCAGTAACTTTAGCACCTTTGCTATTTAAATAATACCAATGATCATTGTTATGTAACCATCCAGTAGCCATAGAACCATCTTGTTTTATATAATGAGAAACACCATTAACAGTTATCCAACCGGTTTTTAATACTGTTGAAGATGGGGCATTGGGAGTATTAACGATAACCTCTCTGATTAATGAACCATCATTGTTAAATAAATAAGTTCTAGAACCAATCTTTTTTTGTCCTGTAACTATTGAACCATTATTGTTTAAGAAATAAGTTTTCCCAGCTATTGCTTGCCAACCTATTAATTTTAAGTTATTTCTATAGTAAACTTTAGTATTATTTTCGTTTATCCAACCATTTTTAATTTCTTCTGCCTTAGGTAAATTTAAATATTCTTTTTGATTATTATAGTAATTAGTGTAGATAATTTTTTCATCTTTAATTAATAAATCTTTTGCTGCAATGGTGCTAAATAAAGTATCATTTGAACCATCTATTTTAATTTTATATATGTATGCGCCATTAGAATAGTTTGTATAGTAGATGTAATCACCTGCTATTGCAAAAGATTCTACTCTATTATTAGTTAAAGATTGTTTTTCACTTCCATCAATATTCATTTTAAATAAATTTGAATTATTATCTACGTAGTAGATAGTGTTATCTTTTTTAATTACGTTGTCCATATTTGATAAATATAGATAATCAGCGCTTGTACATCTTGGATACTCATTTTCGTTCCATATATGTGGATTTGGACCTTGTTTCATTGTAGCATCATCTAAATTAAAGTATTTATATCTTGTTTTTCCTTCTCTATCTGGAGTTGGATCGTCCCAAGTTGTATCAACTTGATAGTTTTTGCCGTTTAAAGTTACTATATTCCAAGCATGATGAATTTGTTGGCTTGTTACAATTATACTGTTTATGCCTACTTTAGATAAAAGTAATTTAAATGCTTTAGAATATCCATCACATACACCGGTATGATTTACTAAGACTTGATATGCCGTATGGTCTATATCAGGTACTCTGTTTAAATCAAGATTTTCTTTATCATATTTTGTGTTTAAAACTATGTAATCATGAATAGCCATTTCTTTTTCAAGATTAGACATATTTGATTTTATGTAATTTCTTATTATTTCATCTGCCTTTGCATTTAAAGCTGCTTTTTGTTGAAGAACAGTAGCTCTATCTGCTAAATATTGAATAGGTAAATTTACTTCTATGTATGGTTCATTTTGATCATATTTAAGATTTAATGAATATGAACCAAAAGTATTTAAATAAAATAAATTTTCATCTTTTCTTAATTCAGTTAAAGTAGATTGAATTTTAGGAAAGATATTAGTATTACAAAAATAGTTAAAAGTATTTTGATCATAAACATTGCTAGCTTTTATTTTTAATACAACTGAATTTTGAATATTATTTACTGCATTGTAAATAGAGGTTTTTATTTCATTTGCATTAATTAAGCTGTTAGAATTAGCTTGAGAAACACTAGTAGTATTTCTATTAATGTTTGTAGTAGTTCTTGCATAAACAGTTGATGTAGTAGTTAATGACAGCATTATCATAGTTGCTGAAACAAACTTACTTAAATAATTTCTTTTAAGTTTATTCATAATTAAACTCCTTTTTAAATAAATATTTTAGTGAATTTAGGGCAAATAAAAAATACCCTATCAAATTTATCGAGGATTAAAAATATACGTTTATATTAATCCTCGATAAATTTGATAAAAACTACATGTATTGAATTTAATTGAAAATTTAATTTAACAAAATTTTATAGTTTTAATTTTAAATATAAAGAATTTTGCTTATGAGATTTTATAAGTAAACTTATTATAATATACAAACTATAAGTTTTGTAATCAAAAATAAAAAAGAAGATTCTTTTTAGAATCTTCTTCAAATATGTATAAACTATTTAGTAAATTTTCTTACTGGTATGTTAAAGAAAAATAATAAGAATTTGAACATAACAAAAGCTATTACAGCTGTTGCTATAAACAACTCTATTTCACCGATCCCTTTAACTATAATGGAGCTTGTACTATATCCTAGTTTTGCAAGATAATCACTAACTTTAAATGATGCAACACATGAAATTGCTAAGGGGAACGTTAATGCTGCATACATTGGAGTAAACTTCAATGAAAAGAATCTTGGGAAATTTATATAAACATATAATGTAGCTATAAGAGCTAATGTGAAGAAAAATAATGTTATATAAATATTAGCATTTTCATATAAAGTTATATAACTTACAGTACATAAGCTACCTGGTGCAGCAAAAATTGCAATTGCATGATAGTGAGCATCTGGTACTGAAACGGTAAATAATCTGTATATAACAACTGGTAAATAACTTAAAAATGATATAACTACAAAAAAGAATATGTATTTAACTATAAATGGCTCATTCATTGGTTTACTAGTTACACATGAAACTGATATACCTACTAAAAGTACAAACCAACTTGGTAATGCATTTTCAATTTTAAAACCTAAAATAACATGTTTGATTAAGAAAAATGCTACAAATATTAAATTTATTATTAGTCCTATTGTCCAAATTGTTTTACCTAAAGTATAGTTATATTTAACATAGTATGCACCTATAGACATTGTCAACATAGTAAAAGTTGGGTATATGCTCATAATTATTGTATTATTCATTTCAGAAAATACTTTTTTAGGATAAAGAATAAATTTTAGTAAAGCTAATATTACTACTAATAAGCTTATGTTTACTAAAATAGCTTGTACATGATGTAATCCTACATTGGTATAAATATTTGATAAACTAACAGCACCAAGCATTGTGCCAACTATTCCAATAGGCATATCTTGTAATTTAGTATTAAAAAATGAATTTTTATTTTGTTCGTTCAATTATTACACTCCTTATTTTAAATAATGTTGTTATATATTAGGCAATAATTTGCTCTAATATTAAATTTTAACGTATTACACTAAAGTTATTATATAATATTTTTTTAGTTAGAGTACATATATTTTAAAAAAATGTCGAAAATTAATGAATTATTTTAATAGCATAAATAATTATTTATAAAAAATTCATTAATGAAGCATAAAAGTAAAAAAATACAATTTAATTTAAATTAATGGTATGATAAAATTAAAATGAAATCTAAGATAAATATATTAATAAATTAACAATGTTTATACAAAGCTCATCTTATAAAGGTGAGCTTTAATAAATTTTAACAACAAACAAATAATTTAATAATTATTATATTGTAAATAGTTTACAATATATTCATTAAGTTTGATGTACTAAATTAAGTTTTAAAAGAAAATTAGTGTTAAAATATAATGGTATTTTAGTTTAATAAAAAAAAGTTATAAAATTTAATGTTTATAATGTCAAATTTAAATAAATATATTACTTTGTTTTGTTATAAGGAGGATAAATTATTTTGATATCTTTAGAAGAAGCTCAAAGTTTATTATTACAACATATAAAAACTAAGGAAACAGAATATGCTAATTTAATAGATGCAAAGGATAGAATTTTAGCACAAGATATATATTCAGCAATAGATAATCCACCTTTTAATCGTTCTCCTTTAGATGGATATGCGATAATGGCTGAAGATTTAGTTAATGCTAATAAAAATAATCCTAAAGTATTAAAAGTTATAGATAAAATTTATGCTGGATGCGTTTCAAAGCTTATATTAAAAAAAGATGAAGCTATAAGAATAATGACTGGAGCACCTATACCAATGGGTGCTGATTGCATAGTAAAACAAGAAGATACTGAAGAGGATGGCGATTTAGTAAAGATATTTGTAAATCACAATCCTTACGATAACTTTTGCTACAAAGGTGAAGATTTTAAACAAGGAACTAAGGTTTTAGAGAAAAATATAAAAATAACTTCTTCAGAAATAATGGCTTTAGCATCATTAGGGTTTAATAAGGTTTCAGTTTATAAAAAACCTGTAATTGGTGTTTTAACTACTGGAGATGAGTTGCAAAATCCAGGTCAAAAATTAAAAGAAGGTAAAATATATAATTCTAATGGATATTTTTTATATTCAAGATTATTAGAACTAGGTTCTTTACCTAAAATGGAGAATTTAATTTCTGACGATGATAATGATATTGCAAAAGCTATAAAAGAAATGGAGAAAGAGTGTGATGTCATGGTTTCAACAGGAGGAGTTTCTGTTGGTGAAAAAGATAGAGTTAAAGAAACAGTTCAAAGCTTAGGATATAAAATTATTTTTTGGAAGGTAGACATAAAACCTGGTTCTCCTATGTTTGCTGCTGTAAAAAATAATAAGTTATTTATAGGACTTTCTGGAACGCCAGTAGCAGCTGCAACAACTTTTGAACTTATGGTAAGGCCTCTTATTGCAAATATGTTAAATTGTAAAAATATTGATTTAAGAAAAATTAGAGCAACACTTCAAGATGATTTTAAAAAAGTAACAGCAAAAAGAAGGTTTTTAAGAGTCCGATTGGAAAATGAGAAAGAGAATAAAGTATATATAAATAATGTTTATCAAACTCCAGGTCAGGTTCATACCATGATAAATAGTAATGCTCTATTAGAAATTAAACCTAATAGAGCATTAAATAAAGGAAGTATTGTAGAAATTATAATATAGAGTAACACTTTAAGGTGATTGAAAATGAAGATAAGAAAAACTGTGGTAATACTGTCAGGTGGAAAAAATTCTAGAATGAATTATGAAACAAAAGCCTTTTTAAAAATTAATAAAAAACCTTTTATAGAAGTAATTTTAAGTAAATTAAATGATTATGAAGAGGTTTTAATTTCATGTAATAATTTAAATGAGTATATATATCTTGAAGATAAAGCAAGATTGATTAAAGATAAAATATTTGATATAGGGCCTATAGGTGGAATATATTCTTGTTTATTAGAAGCTAAGTTTGATGAATGTTTATTTATAGCTGTTGATATGCCTTTTTTAAATGAAAAATTATTAAATTATTTAGGTAATTTTAAGTTTAATGAGGATGCTTTAGTACCAATAGTAAATAATAAAATTCAACCTTTATGTGGAATATATAAAACAAAATCTATTAAAATTATAAAAGAAATGATTGATAATAAAAATTATAAATTAAAATATTTATTAGATAAATTAGATACTAAATATTTAGTTATAAATGATGAAAAATCTTTTTCTAATATAAATACTGTTAAAGAATATGAAAAATTAAAGAGAGTGTGAATTAAGAATGGCTGTTGTCATAAACGTTATTGGTAGTTGTTCAAATGTTGGTAAGACAACATTAATTGAAGGAGTAATTAAGGAACTTAGAAAAAAAGGACATTCAATTTCTACTATAAAACATGATGTTCATGGGTTTGATATAGATAAAGAAGGAAAAGATACTTGGAGACACAGGAAAGCAGGTGCAGAAACTGTTTTAATTGCGTCTAAAAAACGGATGGCTGTTATAAAAGAGCTAGACAAAGAGATACCTTTAGAGGAGTTAATTAAAAAAGTTTCAGATTCAGATTTTATTCTTGTAGAAGGATATAAAAAAAGCAAATATAAGAAAATTGAGGTTTTCAGAAAAGGTATAAGTAAGGAAATAATAACACCTAAAGAAAATTTAATAGCGATAGCAAGTGATGATAATATATTTATTAAAGACATACCTACTATAAATATAAATGATTATAGTAAATTAGCAGAAGTAATAGAAGGCTTAAAAGAAAATAGTGATATTTATAATTAAGTTATAAAGGTTAAATATTTAAAATATAAATAAATTTACATATATCTGCGTGATTAGAATTGTTTGGAGGGTTCATATGTATAGTGTGGGGATTATTACTAGTAGCGATAAAGGGTATTTAGGAGAAAGAGAAGATAAGGCTGGACCATTAATACAAGAAATAGTAGAAAATCAAGAATTTACAGTTAAAAAATTAGTTATTTTACCTGATGAAAAAGAACTTTTAAAAAAAGAGCTTATTTATATGAGTGATAATTTAGGAGTAAATATTATTTTTAGCACAGGTGGAACAGGATTTTCAGAAAGAGATGTTACTCCGGAAGCTACAAAAGAGATTATTGATAGAGAAGTTCCTGGAATTGCAGAAGCAATAAGGATGTATAGCTTAGGTATAACTAAAAGAGCTATGCTTTCAAGAGGTGTTTCTGGTATAAGAAAAAAAACTCTTATAGTAAATTTGCCAGGAAGTCCTAAAGCTTGTAAAGAAATATTAGATTATATATTAGAAGATTTAAAGCATGGATTAGATATTTTAATGGGAGGAATATCTGAATGTGCAAGAAAATAATAGTTGCAGTAATGGCAATAGGTGTTTTAGCTTTAGGTCTAGTAGCATGTACAAATAAAGAGCAAAATAAAAAAGAATTAACTATAAGTATTGCTGCGAGTCTACAAAATCCTATGGAAGAAATAAAGAAAGAATATGAGGATAAGAATAAGATATCTATAAATTACAACGTAGGTGGATCGGGTACCTTAGAAAAGCAGATTGTTCAAGGTGCTAACGTAGATATATTTTTTTCAGCTAATGAGCAATATGTAGATGAACTTATAAATAAAGGTTTAATAGATAGGAATGAAAAATATAATATTCTTAAAAATTCTTTAGTACTAATTGAAAATAATAAAGTAGATAAGAATATTAATGATTTAAATGATTTAGTAAAGTTAAAAGGAAAAATTGCAATAGGTGAAGTAAATTCAGTTCCAGCAGGACAATATGCAAAGGAAACATTAGATAATTTAAAGCTTTGGAAACCATTAAATGAAAATTTTGTTTATGCTAAAAGCGTAACTTCTGCTAAGAGCTATGTTGAAAAAGGTGAAGCTGACTTTGGTTTCATTTACAAAACTGATGCTATGAATATGAAAAATTCAAAAATAGTTTATGAAATTCCTAATAATTATCATAAGCCTATAATTTATTCATTAGGAATAATAAAAAATAGTAAAAATCAAAGCGAATCGAAAAGTTTTATTCAGTTTTTAAAATCCAATGCATCAAAAAAAATTTTTGAAGAGTCTGGATTTAAGATAGGAGAATAGTAAAATGATTTTTGATGCATTTGCTATATCTTTTAAAATAGTAATAACAAGTTTAACAATATCTTTAATAATATCTTTTTTAGCAGTAAGACTTTTAGTTGAAAAAGATATTAGAGGGAAAAAGATATTAGAAACTTTAATGCTATTTCCAATGTTTTTACCACCTTCAGCGGTAGGATATATTATATTAATAGTTATAGGAAGAGAAGGATTTATAGGTAAAGTTATTCATAATTACTTTGGAGTAAATATTATATTTACTTGGATAGCTGGAGTTATAGCAGCCGTTATAGTTTCTATGCCAATAATGTATCAAAGCATAAAAATCTCGATATTGTCTGTAAACAAAGAACTAAGAGAAGCGGCACGGGTTATGGGTGCTACGGAATTTCAGATATTTTATAAAATAACTTTACCTCTTTCTATTAAAGGGATATTGACAGGAATTTTATTAAGTTTTGCAAGAAGCTTTGGAGAATTTGGAGCAACGATTTTAGTAGCAGGTAATATACCTGGAAAAACACAAACGGTACCTATGGCTATGTATTATGCTATAGAAAATAATAATGATACACAAGCAAAAACTATTCTTGTTTTTATACTTTTAATTTCAATGATTTTAATCTTTTTTTACAACATAGTTTTAAAAAAATTTGTTTAGATAGTTATAGTAAAAAATAAAATTGTACTTTGAAGTTAAATATGAGATACAAAAGGAGTTGAGATAGATGAAAAAAGTAAAAGTTCAAGATGCGGTAGGCATGATTTTATGTCATGATATGACTAAAATAATACCAGGTGAATTTAAAGGAAGAGCATTTAAAAAAGGGCATTTAATAAAACAAGAAGATATAAAAGAATTACTTTCTATGGGAAAAGAGCATATATATGTTTGGGAAAACAAAGAAGGTGTTTTACATGAAAATGATGCAGCTGAAAGAATTAAAGACTTAGTTTGTGGAATAGGCTTAGAGTTTGGAGAAATAAAAGAGGGAAAGATAGATTTTATAGCTAAATATGATGGAGTTGTTAAAATAAATAAAGAAGATTTATTTAAAATAAATTCTTTAGGTGAAATTATAGTTTGTACAATACATAATAATACGACTGTTAAAAAAGGTGAAAAAGTAGGAGCAACAAGAGTTATTCCATTGGCTATAGATGAAAATAAAATTTTACAAGCTGAACAAGTTATTTTAAGCAAAATAATAAATATAAAACCTATAAAACCTAAAAAAGTTTTTATTATAACTACTGGTAGCGAGGTTTATAAAGGTAGAATTAAAGATGCATTTGGTCCAGTATTAAAAGAAAAGTTACAATACTATGGATGTGAAATAATAAAGCAAGTTATTATTCCAGATGATAAAGATAAAATAATTGAAGAAATAAAAAATGCAATTAATAATGAAGCAGAAATGATACTTTGCACAGGTGGTATGTCAGTTGATCCAGATGATATTACTCCAACAGCTATAAAAGAATGTGGAGGTGAGTTGGTAACATATGGTTCTCCAGTTCTTCCAGGTGCAATGTTTTTATTATCATATTATAATAATATACCAATCATAGGATTACCAGGATGTGTTATGTATGCAAAAAGAACAGTTTTTGACCTTGTATTGCCTAGGACATTAATTAATGAAAAACTTGATTTTAAAGATATTGCCGCATATGGTCATGGTGGATTTTGTTTAAATTGTCCTGTATGTGCTTTTCCACATTGCTCTTTTGGAAAAGGTGTATAAGTAAAAATTTAAAAATAAATTAAATAGGTGGATTGTATGAAAAAAGAACTTACACATTTTGATAATAGCGGTAACGCAAGAATGGTAGATGTTACATCTAAAAAAGAGACGGAAAGAGTTGCAATAGCTGTAGGTAAAATAAAAGTTAGCTCTGAAACTTTAAAGTTAATAAAAGAAGGTAAAATTGGGAAGGGTGATGTTTTAGGAGTAGCTAGAGTAGCTGCTATAATGGGAAGTAAACAAACTTCAAATTTGATACCAATGTGTCACCCTATAATGATAACAGGTTGTGATATAGAATTTAAAATTGAGGAAGAAAATTGTGAGATAAATATAACATCTAAGGTTAAAATTTTTGAAAAAACAGGTGTAGAAATGGAAGCTTTAACAGCGGTAACTATTGCAGCATTAACAATATATGATATGTGTAAAGCAGTAGATAAAAGAATGGTTATAAGCGATATACATTTATTAAAAAAGACTGGTGGAAAAAGTGGAGAATTTAACTTTTAATTAGGGGGTGATTGAAATTATAGATAAATACGGAAGAAAAATAAATTATTTAAGAGTATCTGTTACTGATAAATGTAATTTAAGATGTATTTATTGTATGCCTAAAGATCATAAAGATTTTTTAGATAATAAAGATCAATTAACTTCTAACGAGGTGTTTAGAATTATAAAAGAAGCGGTATCACTTGGTATAAGTAAAATTAGATTTACAGGAGGAGAGCCATTAGTTAGAAAGGATATAGTTGATTTAATAGGTATGGTAAATGAGTTAGAAGGAATAGAAGAAATTTGTATGACTACTAATGGCGTTTTACTACATGATAATTTAGATAAATTAGCTATTAATGGACTGAATAGAGTTAATATAAGCCTAGATACTTTAAATAAGGCAAAGTTTAAAGAAATTACTAGAGGTGGAGATTTAACAAAAGTTATTTTAGCTATAGATAAATGCATAGAGAAAAATATAAAAGTGAAAATAAATGTAGTTATAATGGATGGAATAAATAGCAATGAAATAATTGATTTTGTTAATTTAACAAAACTTAAGCCAATAGATATTAGATTTATAGAACTTATGCCAATTGGAGAAGGTAAAAATTACAAATCATTTTCTAATAATGAAATTTTACAAAAAATAAAAAATAATAATTTCAAATATAATACTGAAAAAGTTAATGAAGTTGATGGACCTGCTAAATATATAAAGCTTATAGGTGGAATCGGTAGAGTTGGATTTATAAGTGCTATTAGTAATTGTTTTTGTAATCAATGTAATAGAGTTAGATTAACTCCTGACGGCTTCTTAAAACAGTGTTTAAATTGGAACACGGGCATTAATTTAAAAGAAGAAATAACAAAAGGAATTTCTGACTGTGACCTTAATAAACTAATAAAAGAAACTATTTATGAAAAACCTAAAAATCATTTATTTAAAGAAATAAATAAGAATGAAGATAATAGGCATATGTACCAAATAGGGGGATAGTTATTATGGCAAAGATAATTGCAATTTGTAAAAGTGAAAAAAAAGGTACTGCAAAAATTTGCATTGAAGAAGTTAATCTAATTGATGATTTTGGATTAGAGGGAGATGCTCATGCAGGAAAATGGCATAGACAGGTTAGTCTATTAGAGCTTAAGAAAATAGAAGATTTTATAGCTCAAGGTGGAAATGTTAAGTTTGGAGATTTTGGAGAAAATATCGTTATCGATGGAATAGTAGTTGATAAGTTAGATATTGGACAAAGAATAAAAATTGGTGATTCTATTTTAGAAATAACTCAAATAGGAAAGCAATGTCATACTAAATGTGAGATATTTCATAGAGTTGGTAAATGCATAATGCCGATACATGGAGTTTTTGCAAAAGTAATAAAAGGTGGAAAAATTAAAGTTAATGATATGGCAAATGTGGTCTAAAATATAAAAAATGGATACTATAATTTATGTATATATATTATAGTTCTTGTTAATATATATGATGTGCAAAAAGGATTCGAATTAAGAATCCTTTTTCTTTTTAATCCAATATTTAAATTTATTTTAATACAACTACATTTTTAGAATAAATAAGTTAATTTTATAGACAAAAAGAGAATATATTTAAGTTTTCTTTATGTTTCCTAGATTTCATTGAAGTTAATAATATCACTTGCTATAATATGAACATAGTTCAGTAAGGTAATAAAAGGAGATTTAGATTATCATGGATAGTATATTAATTTATTCAATTATATTTATGAACTTAGCACTTATATTTTATACAGTTGGTGTATGGGGAGAAAAAATTCAAGGTAGATTAAAACTTTGGCATTTAATTTTATTTTATTTTGGACTTATATGTGATACATCTGGTACAACTATGATGGAAAGAATAGCAGGTGGAATAGAATTAAGTTTTCATAGTGTAACAGGATTAGCAGCAATAATTTTAATGTTTGTACATGCTGTTTGGGCTACTGTAGTTTTAGTTAAAAAGGATGAGAAAATGATGATTAATTTCCATAAATTTAGTATATTTGTATGGATATTATGGTTGATTCCTTTTATATCAGGAATGTTAATTCATATGTTAAATATTTAATCTAAAAAACCTAAGATTAATCTAATTTATTTTTGATTAAACTAATCTTAGGTTTTTTAATTATATGAATATGTTATAATTAATATATGAAAACAATTAAATAACAAGCTACTAGAGGTGCAATTTGCTGAGAAATACTCTTATTACCTGATCTAGATAATCCTAGCGTAGGGAAGTGGACAAATTTTAAAAACTATATATTATCTTTTTTATAGTTTTTTAGTTAGAATTTAACCACTTTCTTTTGAAAGTGGTTTTTTAAAATTAATGATTTTTAGGAGGGTTTATTTTATGAAAGTTTCAGACTATTTATATGAGAGTGTGAGAGATATTTGGGAAGAGTGTTGTAATCATCCTTTTGTACAGGGAATAGGAAAAGGTACATTAGATATTGAGAAATTTCGTTATTATGTAAAACAAGATTATTTATATCTTCTAGATTATGCAAAAGTATTTGGATTAGGTGTAGTTAAGGCAAACGATGAAGATACTATGAGAGAATTTGGTAACATGATATACGATATTTTAAACAATGAAATGAGTATACATAATGGATATATGAAAAAACTAAATATTACAAAAGAAGAGTTAAAATCAGCAAAACCTACATTAGAAAATACTTCATACACTAATTATATGATTTCAGTTTCAAGTATTGGTGGAATAGCAGAAGTAGCGGTGGCAGTTTTATCTTGTGCATGGAGCTATGAAGTTATAGCTAAATGTTTAAGTAAAATTCCTGGAGCTATAGACAATGAATTTTATGGAGATTGGATAAAGGGATATACTTCAGAAGGATATAAAAATTGTACTAAGTGGAATATTGACTTAGTAGATAGAGTAACTAAAAACATGCCAAAAGAACAAATAGAAAAGCTAAAAGAAATATTTATAAACTGTAGTAGATATGAGTTTGAATTTTGGAACATGGCATATAATGGGGAGATATAAATAGAGATGCTTAATTTTGATGAAGTTAGCTTTAAATATAAAGATGAAGATAAAGATATAGTAAAAAAATTAAGCTTTTCCTTAAAGCAAGGTGAGTTTGTAAGTGTGCTTGGAACAAGTGGATGTGGTAAGAGTACTATTTTTAGATTAATAACAGGATTAGAAAATCCTTCAGAAGGAAATATATTTTTAAACGGGAACAACTTAAAAAGTAAAAAAAATTTAATAGGATATATGCCACAAAAAGATTTGCTTTTACCTTGGAGAAATATTTTAGAAAATATTTGCTTACCTCTAGAAATAAGTGGTTTAGGAAAAGTTCAAGCTAAGGAAAAAGCAGAAGAATTTTTAAAAAAATTTTCTTTATATGATTATAAGAATAAGTACCCGAAAGATTTATCTGGAGGAATGAGACAAAGAATTTCTTTTATAAGAACATTATTGACTAATTCAGAATTGTTATTGTTAGATGAACCATTTAGTTCATTAGATGCTATTACTAGGATATCTTTGCAGGAATGGATATTAAATCAATGGAATCAATTTAATAAAACAATTTTATTCATAACTCATGATGTAGAAGAAGCGATTTTTCTATCTAATAAAATATTATTAGTAAGTGAAACTCCAATAACTTCTTTAAAAGAAATAGAAATTCCTTTAAGCTATCCAAGAAATAGAGAAATGCTTAATAATAAAGGAATTTTAGAATTAAAAGAAAAACTAATAAATAAGTTAAGACAGAAGGTGGTAATATGAAAAAATATATTCCATCAATAGTTATATTTACTTTGTTTTTATTAATTTGGGAAGGTATTGCAAGATATATAAATGCTATGTATATACTACCAACACCTATAAAAATTATTGAAAAAACTTGGAAGCTTAGAGAAGTTTTAATCACTGTTCATTTAAAAGCTACATTAGAGGTTACTGTAATTGGAATTTTAATAGCTGTATTTATGGGTATTACATTAGCTATGCTTATGAGTTTAAACAAAAACATAGAAGGAGCTATTTATCCATTAATAGTGGCAACTCAAACAATACCAATTACAGCCTTAGCACCATTATTTGTTCTTTGGTTTGGATATGGAATATGGAGCAAGGTTGTAGTTACTGTATTGATAACATTTTTCCCAATTACAGTTAATGTTTATGATGGCTTTAAGTCAACTAAAAGGGAAATGGAAGAATTATTTATAACTTATGGTGCTTCAAAAAAAGATATATTTTTAAAATTAAAGATTCCTTCAGCATTACCTTATTTTTTTTCAGCTTTAAAAATGGCTATTCCTTTAAGTTTAATAGGAGCAGCTATTGGTGAGTGGCTAGGTGCACAATCAGGTCTTGGGTATTTTAGTAAAAGAATGATGACTCAGTTAGACGGAGCAGGTGTATTTGCACCAATAGTAATACTTTCATTAATAGCTATCATATTAGTTGGAGTAGTTGATATTTTTGAAAATTACCTTATTAAATGGAGGGGGGAATTTTAATGAGAAAAATACTAGGAGTAGTTTTAGCCATATTTTTTTCTATAACATTTATTGCATGCAAGGAAAATAAAGAACATAGCAAAAATGATTTAGAGCAAGTTGATTTAGTTTTAGATTGGTATCCTAATGCAGTACATAGTTTTATATATACGGCTATAGAGAAAGGTTATTATAAGGATGAAGGATTGAAGGTTAATATAAAGTTTCCTTCTAATGCAACAGACCCATTAGCATTAGTAGCATCTAAAAAAGCTACAATAGGTATGTACTATCTTCAAGATTTAATAACCTCTAAAACTAATGAAGGTGTACCAGTTAAATCAATAGGGGCTGTAATTCAATCTCCTTTAGGAGTTATTATTTCCTTAAAAGATAAGAATATAAACAAACCAATAGATTTAGAAAATAGAAGCGTTGGATATTCAGGAAGTCCTTTAAGTGAAGCTATGGTAAGAGAGATGGTAAAATATGATGGTGGAAATCCTAATAAAGTAAATCTTATGGATGTAGGATTTGATATAATATCTTCAATGACAACTAAAAAGGTTGATGCAACAACTAGTGGAATGGTTAATCATGAAGTACCAGTTATGAAACACCAAGGTTTTGATGTGAATTATTTCTATCCTTGCGATTATGGAATACCTAATTATTATGAGTTAGTGTTTATTGCTAATGATCAAACTATAAATAATAATCCTAAATTACTAAAGAAGTTTTTAAAAGCTTCTAAAAAAGGCTTTGAATATGTAAAAGAACATGAAGATGAAGGATTGGATATATTATTAGATAATCAAAAACAAGATAATTTTCCATTAACTAAATCTGTAGAAAAACAAAGTCTTGATATTTTAACTCCTAAAATGGAGACAAAAGAAAAAAAGTTTTTACAACAAGATGATTCTGTTTGGGAGAATAATATAGATTGGCTTTATAAAAATAATTTAATAAAAACTAAAACTAAAGTTAATGATTTATTTATTAATATGGATTAATGAATAAGAGGATTTAGTATGTTTACATACACATTCTAAATCCTCTTTTAAAGTTAAAAACTAGTTTAAACAATTTAAATTTTGAATTTAGTGAAAATTTATACACTTCATAGTGTAGTTCATAACATAGATAGATGTATATTAATCATAATAAGATAATAGTTGATTTATATTTATATCTAAATTACATTTTTTTAAGCGGTTTATACGATTGTTATAAAGTAGAATTAATAAATCCTTTTTTTGATCCATAATTGCATTGTGAAGTTTTCTATGACAATTAGGACAAAGAGAAATTAAATTAGATTTAACATCTAGACTATAATTTAAGTTTTCCTGAAATTCCATGGGAATTAAATGGTGAGCCTCCATATAAGGAACTTTTTTTTTAGTTGTAAAAGTAAAATGATTAGCGTTTAATTCACATTTATAACTAGCATCTTTTAAAGCTTCTTTTGCAATTCTAGGATTTCTATCCCAATCTTTTTGATTTTCTTTTAAAGGTTGTAGTTTCTTTGGTTCATCTATTGTTTTACTTGAGGAGGTATTTTGAATCTTTTTTTGATTTTCAATTAAACTTCTCATAACTACCTTCTTAATAATTAATAATATTTTAAGTATATTAAACGAAAAAGGAGTATATTCTATATGGAAATATGAATTTGAAATAAAGAACTAAGATTAAATTTTATAGGAAATCATTAGTAGTTAACAAAAATAATACATTGTGTTATAATAAATAAAAAATAATAAATACCTTTAAATCGGTCCAGAGAGGCTGTAAGGAAAATATTAAATACTGTTTTTTTATGTGTATTTAATTATATTGTATGTTTGTACAAGCTTCTTGCAGTTATGATAAGAAGCTTTTTTATATTTAAACTTTTAAATTAGTCCAGAGAGGCTAAAAAGGAGGATTTTTTTATGCAATTAACAGCAAAACAAGAGAAAATTACATCAGTATGTGAAGGTATTGATGTAAATCAAAAAATATCTTTAAAAAAGGCAATTCCGTTAAGTCTTCAGCATTTATTTGCTATGTTTGGAGCATCAGTTTTAGTTCCAATTCTTTTTAATATTGATCCTGCAACAGTTTTATTTTTCAATGGTATAGGAACGTTATTATATGCTTTTGTAACCAACAGAAAGATCCCCGCATATTTAGGGTCAAGTTTTGCATTTATATCACCAGTTTTATTATTATTAAAAAATGGATATGGTTTTGAATATGCTCAAGGTGGCTTTGTAATATCAGGATTGATTTTTGTTATAATCGCTCTTTTAGTAAAGAAAATAGGTATAGAGTGGATATATAAACTTTTACCACCAGCTTCTATGGGCGCAATAGTTACAATAATAGGTTTAGAATTAGCACCAACTGCAGTTAATATGGCAGGATTAACTGCTAATACTATTGATCCAAAGGCTATTATAGTTTCGTTAGTTACATTAACTACAGTAATATTATCATCAGTGTTATTAAAAGGATTTTTAAAAGTTATTCCTATATTAATAGGAGTGATTGTAGGATACATAACAGCTTGTTTATCAGGATTAGTAAATATACAGCCTATAATAGATGCAAAATTTTTTGTATTACCTCATTTAAAGGTTGCTAAATTTGAATTTAATGCAATAATGGTAATCTTACCAGCTACATTTGTCATAATAGCAGAACATATAGGACACATAGCAGTTACTAGTAATATTGTAGGAAAAGATTTAGCTAAAAATCCAGGTTTACATAAATCATTATTAGGAGATGGTTTATCTACTATATTTTCGGGGATGTTTGGTTCAGTCCCAACTACTACTTATGGAGAAAATATAGGAGTAATGGCAATTACAAAAGTTTATAGTACATATGTAATATGTGGAGCGGGTGCTTTATCAATAATTTTAGGGTTTTCAGGAAAATTAGCAGCTATAATAAAAAGCATACCTAATCCGGTTATAGGTGGAATTTCGATTTTGTTATTTGGAACTATAGCTACATCTGGATTAAGAACTTTTATAGAAGAAAAAGTTGATTTTTCAAAATCTAAAAATTTAATATTAACTTCAATTATATTAATAATCGGATTAAGTGGTTTAAAAATAAGCTTTCCAGGATTAGCCTTTGAGTTAAAAGGAATGTCATTAGCTACTGTAGTTGGAATATTATTAAATATTATATTTATATTATTAGATAAATTGGGTATAATGAATGAGAAGTAAGTTTACAATAACTTGTTTTCATATTCGATAAAATCCAAAAAACTAACCTCAAGTAATTATTGCTTGAGGTTAGTTTTTTATTTGAATATTATGGAAAAAGATTTATAATGTAGATATAGTATAAAAGGGGGTTAGATATATGGATATAAATAATAGAATAAAAGCTCTAAGAGAAATTATGAAAGAAAAAAATTTAGATGCATTCATTATTCCAAGTAGCGATAATCATTTAAGTGAATATGTTGGTGATTACTTTAAATGTAGAGAATGGATATCAGGTTTTACTGGTTCAGCAGGAACTGCTGTTGTAACTTTAAGTGAAGCACATTTATGGGTAGATGGAAGATATTATATACAAGCTGAAAAGCAAGTTAAGGGTAGTGAATATATAGTAGAAAAGCTAGGTATGCCTAATGTAGATAACTTCCCAATATGGTTATGTAAAAATTTAAAACAAGGAAGTAAAGTAGGTTTTAATGGAAAGGTTATATCTGTAAGTACGTTTAATGATTTGCAAAAAAATTTAAGTGAAAAGGGAATAGAAATAAAGGTAGAGGATGACTTAATTAATGAGTTATGGAAAGATAGACCTTCCATGCCTTTTGGAAAGTTATTTATTTATGACACTAAGTATACTGGAAAAACAGCAATTGAAAAAATCAATGAAGTAAGAGGAAAATTAGCACAAGAAAATGTTAATTGTACTGTTATTTCATCATTAGATGATATAGCATGGCTTTTAAATTTAAGAGGCAGGGATATACCATGTAATCCAGTATTTTTAAGTTATGTATTACTCTCTAAAGATAAATGCACTTTATATATAGATAACAAAAAAGTAGATAATGAAATAATTAATTATTTAAATAATAATGGTGTAAATGTAAAACAATATGACGATATAGAAGAAGACTTAAGAAAATTAAATTCAGAAGATAAGATTTTATTTGATCCCAATAAAACTAATGTATGGTTAAATGAAGCTATTTCAAAGAAAATAGTTAGAAAAGAACATCGTGATATAACAACTGATTTAAAAGCAATTAAAAATCCAGTTGAATTAGTAAATCTTGAAAAGTGTCAAATAAAAGATGGAATTGCAATGGTTAATTTTATATATTGGTTAAAATCTAATATTAAAAAAATAGATATAGATGAAATTAGTGCTTCAGATAAATTAGAAACTTTTAGAAGAGAAATGGAAAATAATTTAGGATTAAGTTTTGATAGTATCTCAGCTTATGGTGCTAATGCAGCTATGATGCACTATAAAGCAACTGAAGAGAATAAAGCAAAACTTCAACCTAGAGGACTTTATTTAATAGATTCAGGTGGACAATACTTAGAAGGAACAACGGATATAACAAGAACTATTGTACTTGGAGATTTAACAGAGGAAGAAAAAGAAGATTTTACTTTAGTTTTAAAAGGTAATATAGGATTAACTAGAGCTATATTCTTACAAGGTACAACTGGTTCAAATTTAGATATACTAGCAAGAAAACCTATTTGGGAAAAAGGATTAGATTATAAATGTGGAACAGGTCATGGTGTTGGATTTTTATTAAATGTTCATGAAGGTCCACAAAGAATTAGTCCACAACCTAATAATGTAGCATTAAAAGTTGGTATGATTGTAACTAATGAACCTGGTATATATAAAGAAGGAAAGCATGGAATAAGAATTGAAAATGATTTAGTTGTTATAAATCATATTGAAACAGAGTTTGGAACTTTCTTTAAATTTGATGAAATGACATATTGTCCTATAGATCTAGGTGGAGTAAAAGTAGATATGTTAACTGATGAAGAAAAATTATGGTTAAATACTTATCATAAAAAAGTATATGATAAGTTAAATCCTTACTTAGAAGAGGATGAGTTAAATTGGTTAAAAGAAGCTACTAGAGAAATCTAATAAAATTTATATTAAAGCTAATTACGTAATTTAAATATATAAACTAGTTAATAATTGCGTAATTAGCTTATTTTAATTTTAAATATTTGGAGGAATTATAGTTAATGAACGAAAGAAAATTAAAGATTTATTATGAGGTTGCTACTTCATTAAATATGACTAAAGTTGCAGAAAAAATGCTGATAAGTCAACCATCTATATCACAAGCTATTAAAGAAATAGAAGAAGAGATGGCTTGTGTATTTTTCGAAAGATTAGGAAAAAGACTTTATTTAACACATGAAGGAGAACTATTTTTAAGTTATACTAGAAGAATTATAAATTTATTAGAAGAAAGTAAGGAAAACATAAAAAATTTTAATAATGTAGAATTTGGACATATATCAATAGGTGCTAGTACTACTGTGGGGGTCCACTTATTGCCTAAAATGGTTAGGAAGTTTTCTAAGGATTATCCTAACATAGATATATCCTTAGAAATAAAAAATACAGATGAAATAATTGATTTAATGCTAAGTAATAAAATTGATATTGGACTAATTGAAGGGGACATAGATAGTGAGGAAATTATAAAAAAAGATTTTTATAAAGATGAATTAGTATTTATAGCATCTTCTAATCATAAATGGAAAGACAAATCTGTTTTAAATAAATGTGACTTACAAGATGAAAAACTTATATTAAGAGAACATGGTAGTGGAACTAGAATGGTCGGTGAGCGAATATTAAAAGAAAATAATATAAAGTATAATACATATATGGAAATAGGTCATAATGAAGCTATAAAAAAATTAGTTAAAAATGATTTTGGAGTTTCTATAATATCAAAATTATGCATTGAAAAGCATGAGGAAAAAGAATTTATTATTAAAAGAATAAATGATGTTAATATTGAAAGGTATTTTTGGTTAATATATCACAAAGACAAATTTATAAGTAAATTATTAGAAACTTTTATTGGTTATGTATACGACCTTTAAAAATAAATTTAATATAAGAGTAATTTTAAAACTTAGGTGTTTATATAATTAAATATCTGAGTTTTATTTTTTAGAAAAAGGAGTTTTACTATGAGTAGAATAATAATAACAGGTCATGGAAACTTTGCAAGTGGAATAAGTACATCTTTAGAATTAATAACTGGAATTGATGATAGTATATCAACAGTTGATTTTAAAGTTGATAATAGTATAGATGATTTAGAAACCAATTTACTAGAGATGATAAATAAAGATAATAAGGATTTAATTATATTATGTGATTTATTAGGTGGAAGCCCTTTTAAAATTTCATGTTTATTAAAAGAAAGATTTAAGGAACGAAACATAGAAGTTATAGGTGGAACAAACCTAGCTATGTTATTACAAGCATATCTTTTGAAAGATGCTATCAATTTAAATGAATTAATAGTAGAAATTATAAAAGGTGGACATGATGCGATAAACTTTTTTCAAATGGTTAAAAGAGATGAAGTTCAGTATGAGGATGGAATATGAAATTAAAATAATAAAGATTTAAGCTATTACTTTTAGGTTGTAAAAATTGTATTAAAAGTAAATAGCTTTTTATATTGCATAAATTATTAGAATAAAAGCAAATGTGCAAAGAAATACTAATTATGATTGAATTTTATATTTTAGGAGGCAAATTTATGCATAAAAATGTATTTCCTAGCCATTTTCCAGAGCAACATCAAGACAGACATCCAGGAATAGAGAAGATAATGAAACCTAGACCGGTTTTTGAATTAGAAGGATATAATTTAAGTTCTAATAGATTAAAGGATAAGGTAGCAATAGTAACTGGAGGAGATAGTGGAATTGGTAGGGCTGTAGCTTTAGCTTTTGCTAAAGAAGGAGCAAAGGTTGTTATTCACTATTTTGATGAAATTGAAGATGCAGAAGAAATAAAATCCATAATAGAAGAAAGAGGTGGTTGTTGTAAACTTATTGCTGGAGATATAAGTGAAGAACAATTTTGCAATGAATTAATAGAAAGAACTTATAAAGAGTTTGGGAAAATAGATATCTTGGTTAATAATGCGGCTGTTCAATATGCTAGAGATAGATTAGAAGATATAAGTTCAGAACAATTTATAAAAACTTGTAGTGTAAATATATTTGGTGCATTTTACTTAACAAAAGCTGTTTTACCTTATCTTGAGTGTGGAAGTTCTATAATAAATACAACTTCTGTTGTGGCATTTAGAGGACATAAAACATTAATAGATTATACAACTACAAAAGGTGCATTAACAGCTTTTACTAGATCAATGGCATTAAATTTAGCTCATAGAGGAATTAGAGTAAATGCAGTTGCACCAGGGCCTGTATGGACTCCTTTTATAGTATCTAGCTTTAATAGTGAAGATTCTTCTGTATTTGGCGCAGATACTCCTTTAGGTAGAGCGGGTCAACCAGTAGAAATTTCAGGTGCATATGTATTTTTAGCATCACAAGATGCATCATATATAACAGGTCAAACAATTAACGTTAATGGTGGGGAAATAATAAACTGCTAGTTATTAAAGTATAAAATACTACTAAATTTTAAGGTTTAGTAGCATTTTATGTTTTAGTATATTTTTCTTTAGTATAAAATCTAATGTATAAAGTTTGATTAGGAAGTGGATAAGTTTGAATAAAGTAACATTAATAACAGGTTCAACATCAGGAATTGGGTTTGAATTAAGTAAGAATTTTGCTAAAGATGGTAATGATTTAGTATTGGTATCTAGAAACTATAACAAATTATTAGAGACTAAAGAATTTATAGAAGGTAAATATAAAGTACAAACTTATATTATAGAAGCAGATTTAAAAAATGAAAAAGATATAGGAGATATAATTAAATTTGTAAAAAATAATAAATTAGAAGTAAGTAATTTAGTTAACAATGCTGGATTCGGTAGTTTTGGTTATTTCCATGAAATAGATAAAGATTGGGATTTAGATATGGTAAAGGTTAATATAGGTGCGTTAACTATTTTATCAAAAGCATTTATTCCTAATATGATAAAAGCAGGAGTTGGTGGAGTACTAAATGTTGCCTCAACAGCAGGATTTCAAGGAGGACCATTCATGGCTGTTTATTATGCAACCAAAGCATATGTACTTTCGTTATCTGAGGCATTATCACAAGAACTTAAGGGTACAGGTGTAACTATTACAGCACTATGTCCTGGTGCCGTAGAAACGGAATTTCAAAAAGTAGCTAAGGTTCAAAAATCACCTTTAGCTAAGAAAAATATTATGAAAGCAGAAATTGTAGCTGAAATAGGATATAAAGCTTTTAAAAAAGGGAAAGCCATAGTAATACCAGGTATAAAAAATAAAATATTAATACAATCTTTAAGATTACTGCCTAGAAAATTAGTAGGAAAGATTATTAAAAAAGTTAACCGAAAATAGTCTTATATAAAATTAAAGAAAAAGACTATCATAACTTTAGGGGAGAGAGATAGTCTTTTTCGAATGTATAAAACAAGTATTTTATTATTATAAATTATATCTATATTTTTATTATAATGTATTTAAATAAAAAAAGATAACAAACTGGTTAAACATTTTGAAACAAATAGTTATTAAAATTATACCAGAATATTCTAGGTTGTTATGAAAAAATAGCTTAATTATTTATATGGATTTAGGAGTGATTTTTTTATGAAATTATCAAGAGAATTTTTTGAAAGAAGTGCATTAATTGTTGCAAAAGAAATAATAGGTAAGGTTTTAGTTAGAAAAGTAAATGGAAAAATACTTAAAGGAAAAATAGTCGAAAGTGAGGCTTATATAGGCGATATAGACAAAGCTTGCCATGCTTATGGTGGGAGAAGAACACCACGAATTGAACCTCTTTACGGAAAGTCTGGAATAGCATATGTATATTTTATTTATGGTATGTATCATTGTTTTAATATTATTACTGAAAAAGAAGGAAAAGCAGAAGGTGTATTAATTCGAGCGATTGAACCAATACAAGGTATTGAAGAAATGAGTCAAAATAGATACAAGGACAAATATGAAAATTTAAATAATTATAAAAGAAAAAATTTGACTAATGGTCCTTCTAAATTAGCAATCGCATTTGGTATAACAAAAGAAGACTCTTGGAATGATATGATTGAAAATGAAAAATTTTATATTGAAGATAATAATGAAAATGAACAAATTTATATTATAGAAGATAAAAGAATAGGGATAGATTATGCAGAAGAGGCTAAAGATTTCCTTTGGAGATTCTATGAAAAAAATAATCCTTACGTCTCTAAAAGTTAGTAATTATATAAAAGCTTGAAAGCACAAAATAAAGTGCTCTCAAGCTAATGAATAATTAGATTTTTTATGTTTAAAACATTAAAAACAAACAAAAGAGTCTATTCTTTTATAATCAACTCCGAAATAAACCCACCTAAATCCAATCCAACGCCAACCTGAAATTGAACAAGAACTTAATGAGGTTAGATACGCCCAATAACTAAAACCATTTTTTTGCCATAGATAAGTGTATCTATATAAACAAGGTGCTAAAGAGTTACTAGAAAAACTTTTTTTATAATTACTAGAAGATAGATTTAAATTTTGAACATGTTTATTGTTTTTAGAAGGTTTATCAAAAGGCGGAGGACCTAAAGGAGACATATTAATAGGTGCTCTTAGAGTTGTAGGATCACTAGTATCAAAACTTTTTGATGGAACATAGGTATAAGATATATCTACTTCATATTCTCCAACTTCATCTATAGCTTCACCATCATCAAAAAATCTAAAAAAATCTCTTGGAAATTTAAAATCATTATGGTTAATAAAATCCATAGTTGCTCCTATTTATATTTCTATACAATATTCATATGAAATTTTACCTTTAAGGTTACTTGAAATGTTTATAAAATTAATTGTAAAATTTAAGCAAATAACAATATATTAGTTATTAAACATTATTTTTTTTGGCAAATAAGCATAATATGGAGTATTTTGCAGAAATTCAAAGGATTATAAGGGTAAATTTTTTTAAATCCATTGACAAATAGGTATGAATAGATAATAATAAAAAAGACTTCAATAGGACAGAAGCAATTTTTAAACAATGATATAAGTAGTCAAAACTTAAACTACATATCTTAAAACTCATACAGTTACATGAGTTTTTATTTATTGCCACGGCAAGGCAAGGTTGAAATTATTAAAGATTACATAAGATTGTAGTCTTTAATAATTTTTTTTTACTTATAAATCATATTGTAAAGGGATAAATTTAAGGTAAATATATAATGAGGATAAAAATGAAAGATGGAAGATTCTTTGAAAATAATAAAAATAGTGTTTTAATAGCTATACTTTGTGCAATTTTATGGGGAAGTGCTTTTCCGGTTTTAAAAATTACTTACTTAGAAATGAATATGCTTCCGTCAGATTATGATGCAAAAGTATTTTTAGCAGGATTAAGATTTTTTATAGCATCTTTAATGTTATTTGCATTTGTTAAATTTGGACAAAGAGAATCTATAAGAATAGAGAAAAAGAATATAGGTTGGATTATAATTTTAGGTCTTTTGCAAACAACATTGGGATATTTTTTCTTCTATAATGGACTAGCTAATACGACTGCTATGAAAGGTGCAATTTTAGGAACATTAGAAAATTTTTTAGTAGTAATAGGAGCTCATTTTATTTATAAAAATGATAGAATAAATTTACAAAAGGTAGTGGGATTAATCACTGGATTATTAGGTGTAATAATAGTTAACATGGGCAATAGTTTCTCTATGGGATTCAGATTTACTGGTGAGGGCTTTATGATAATATCAGCAATTTGTTCTGCTTTAGCTACTTTTCTAGCTAAAAATAAAGGAAAAACAATGAATGTTTTTCTAATGACTGCATGGCAAATGTTTTTAGGTTCAATTATAATGCTTTTCTTTGGAATACCAGTTATAAAAGCAGATAAATTTCATTTAAATGAAATTTCTTTTATTTTATTAATTTATTCTGCTATTTTATCTGCAGTAGCTTTTTCGTTATGGTATGTTCTTTTAACTTATCATAAAGCTGGGAGCATTAGTTTATATAAATTCGTTATTCCAATCTCAGGAGCAATTTTTTCTGTAATGTTTATTCCAGGAGAAATTGTAACTTCTAATTTAATAATATCATTAATATTAGTGTCTTTAGGAATAGTATTTATAAATTTAAAAGGTAAAAAACAAAAATAATTATAAAAATGCTACATTTTTAGGAATGTAGCGTTTTTATATTAAATATTTTATGAAAAAATATACAATATCCATTTAAATACTAATAAAGATTAAAAAAAGAAGTATAGGTTTTAAAGCTATTTAAAAAGTTAGAAAATTTTTTTTATTCAAATTTTATACAATTTTTATTCACATATTTAAACTAAAAAATGCTATAAACAGAATTAAACATTAATAAAAAAAAGATATAAAGAGGAGATTTAAAATAAACGCTAATTTTGAAGAAAAATTAGACAAAATATAAAAAAGTTATTGCAAAATTTTACAAACATGTGAATAAATATGATTACAAGTTAATATTATTACATAATTTTACTTTGACACCATTTTTAAGAGGTATATAATAAACATTGTAAGGAATAATAAATGTTTCTACAAATAATATTGAATATTCAAGAAAATATTCATCATAGGATATAAAATAAAAGGAGTGAGATTTATGGGAGATGGTAAAGTTTTAAACGTAACTTCTGAAATAGGAAGATTAAAAACAGTTTTACTACATAGACCAGGAGCAGAAATAGAAAACTTAACACCAGACCTTTTAGAAAGGTTGTTGTTTGATGATATTCCATTTTTAAAAGTTGCAAGAGAAGAGCATGATGCTTTTGCAAACGTTTTAAGAGAACAAGGTGTTGAGGTATTATATTTAGAAGAATTAGCAGCTGAATCATTGGTAAATGAAAATATTAAAATGAAATTTATAAGTCAATTTATTGATGAAGCTGGAGTTCAAAGTGAAGGATTAAAAAATGCTTTAACTGAATATTTATTAACATTTGATGATAAAGCTATGGTTGATAAGATGATGGCTGGTATTAGAAAAGAAGAACTACAAGGATATCATAGAACTTCTTTATTTGATTTAGTAAATGATACTTATCCATTTGTATGTGATCCAATGCCAAACCTATATTTCACAAGAGATCCATTTGCAACAATAGGTCATGGTATAACATTAAATCACATGAGAACAGAAACTAGAAATAGAGAAACAATATTTGCAAAATATATTTTTGAAAATCATCCAAGATTTAAAAATGCAGATGTTCCATTTTGGTTTAATAGAAATGAAACAACTTCATTAGAGGGTGGAGATGAACTTATATTAAGTGATAAGATTTTAGCAATAGGAATTTCTCAAAGAACAGATTCTGCCTCTGTTGAAAACCTTTGCAGAAGATTATTATTAAATGATGACACAACTTTTGAAACAATTTTAGCATTCCAAATACCAGTAAGTAGAGCGTTTATGCACTTAGATACAGTATTTACTCAAGTAGATTATGATAAGTTTACTGTTCATCCAGGAATTGAAGGTCCTTTAAATGTTTATGCAATAACTAAGGATGAATCTACTGAAAGTGGATTAAATGTTAAAAAAGAAGTTGATACATTAGATAATATATTAAAGAAATATTTAGATAGAGAAATTACGTTAATAAAATGTGGTGGAGGAGATCCGATAATTTCAGCTAGAGAGCAATGGAATGATGGTTCAAACACTCTTGCAATAGCACCAGGAGAAGTTGTTGTTTATTCAAGAAACTACGTTACAAATAAAATATTAGAAGAGTATGGAATTAAACTACATGTTATTCCATCATCAGAATTATCAAGAGGTAGAGGCGGCCCAAGATGTATGTCAATGCCTTTAGTTAGAGAAAACTTAAAATAAACTTACATTAAAATTGGACAAGTAATAAACTAAAAAATAAATTTGGAGTTTTCATCTTTAATATAACACTTATATATAGATGAAAGCTCCTATAACAAAATATATTGAGGGTATTTATAGGAGGAATTTAAAATGGCAGTTAATTTAAGAGGAAGAAATTTTTTAACATTAAATGATTTCACACCATTAGAAATAAGATATTTATTAGATTTAGCACACGATTTAAAAGCTAAAAAAAGAGCTGGATTAAAAGGCGATTGCTTAGAAGGAAAAAATGTAGTTCTTTTATTTGAAAAAAGTTCAACAAGAACAAGATGTGCTTTTGAGGTAGCTGCATTTGATGAAGGCGCTAAAGTAACATTCTTAACAAACTCACAAATGGGTAAAAAAGAATCAATTGAAGATACTGCAAAAGTTCTTGGAAGATTCTATGATGGTATAGAATTTAGAGGATTTAAACAATCAACAGTTGATGATTTAGCTAAATATTCAGGAGTGCCAGTTTGGAATGGATTAACAGACGTGGATCATCCAACTCAAATTTTAGCAGATTTCTTAACTATAGAAGAACATGTTAATAAACCATTAAACAAAACTAAATTAGTGTTTGTTGGAGATATAAGAAACAACATGAGCTATGCTTTAATGTATGGTGCAGCTAAAATGGGAATGCACTTTGTAGGACTTGGACCTAAGGAATTAGATCCAGATCAAGAAATAATTAAGAGAACTGAAGAAGTAGCAAAAGAAACAGGTGCTACAATAGAATTTACTAGCAATATAGAAGAAGCTGTTAAAGATGCAGATGCTATTTATACAGATATTTGGGCTTCAATGGGAGAAGAAGATCAATTAGCTGATAGAGTTAAATTATTAACTCCTTATAGAGTTACTGTAGATATGATGAATAAAACAGGAAATAAAGATTGTATCTTTATGCATTGTCTACCATCATTCCATGATATGGACACTATAAATGCTAGTGAAGCTAAAGAAAAATTAGGTTTAGACATCAGAGAAGTTGAAGATGAAGTATTTAGAAGTAAAAATTCTGTTGTGTTTGATGAAGCAGAAAATAGAATGCATACAATAAAAGCTGTCATGGTTGCAACTATCGGTAGATAATAAATTTTAGCATATGATAAAAAAAGCCGGTGTATTTTCACCGGCTAATTATTTAAAAGGGTGTGATTGCTTTGGCAAAGAGTGAAGACAATAAACTAGGTTTAGCAGCATTAATATCTCTTATTATAGGTTCAATGATTGGTGGAGGAGCTTTTGACCTTCCAGGCAACATGGCTAAAGGTGCAGGGACTGGAGCTATAATCATTGGATGGACAATAACTGGGATTGGTATGATAGCACTTGCATTTGTTTATCAAACTCTTTCTAATAGAAAACCAGAATTAAATGGTGGAATTTATAGTTATGCAAGAGATGGTTTTGGACAATATGTAGGATTTAACTCAGCATGGGGATATTGGATAAGCGCTTGGCTTGGTAATGTTTCTTATATTGTTATGCTATTTGGAGCAATAGGATATTTTATTCCTATTTTTAAAGGTGGAAATAACTTACCATCAATTATAGTAGCATCAATATTGTTGTGGTTATTAACTGCATTAATATTAAAAGGAGTACAACAAGCAGCATTTATAAACTTATTAACAACAATAGCTAAACTTGTTCCTATATTTGTTTTTATAATAATTTGCATTTTTGCTTTTAACTTTAAGAATTTTAATTTTGAATTTTGGGGTAACTCTAGTTTAGGAAGTGTTGTTAATCAAGTTAAAAGTACTATGCTAGTTACTTTATGGGTATTTATAGGAATTGAAGGTGCAGTAGTTGTATCAGGCAGAGCTAAGAAGAGAAAAGATGTTGGAAAAGCAACTGTAATAGGTCTAATAGGAACATTATGTATATACATATTAATATCATTAATGGCTCTTGGGGCAGTAGGCAGAGCTGACTTAGCAAATTTACCAACTCCTTCAATGGCATACGTATTAGAGTTAGTTGTAGGAAAATGGGGAGCTGCATTTATAAACATCGGATTAATAATATCTTTATTTGGATCTTTATTAGGATGGTCTCTGTTAGCAGCAGAAATTCCTTATGTAGCTGCAAAAGATGGAGCTTTACCAAAAATTTTTGCAAAAGAGAATAAACATGGTTCACCAGCCGCATCATTGATAATTACTAATGGTTTAGTTCAAGCATTCTTAATAATAACTTTATTTTCAAATAGCACTTATCAAGTTTTATATTCCATAGCTAGTGCAGCTATATTAATACCTTATTTTTTAAGTGCATTATATTGCTGTAAAGTTACTTTTTCAGGAGATACATATGATGTAAATCCTGAAGGTAAAACTAAAGATACTATTATAGCTGTTATTGCAACGCTTTATGCTGTTTGGTTAATCTATGCAGCTGGATTCAGTTATTTATTAATGTGTGCAATATTATATGCTGTAGGAATTATTGTTTATTATAAGGCAAGAAAAGAGCACAATGAAGAAAAAGTCTTTGATAACAAGACAGAAATTATAATAGCTTTAATAATTTTAATAGCAGCTATTGCTGCAATAGTGTTAATGGCTCAAGGAAAGATTAATCCATTAGCGTAATTTAAGAGGAGGTACTCGTTATGAAAATAGTATTAGCTTTAGGTGGAAATGCATTACAAGCAGATAAAAATGATAAAAGTTCAGAAGGTCAATTAAGAACATGTAAAGAAACTGCTAAATCAATAGTTGATTTAATTCAAGAAGGACATGAAATTTCTATAGTTCATGGAAATGGACCACAAGTAGGACAAATAGTTGCAAGTGTAGAAACTGCACATAAGGCAAATGAAAAAAACATTTTATTTCCATTTGATGTTTGTGGATCATTTTCACAAGGATATATAGGATATCATCTTCAAAATGCAATTAAAGAAGAGTTAAATAAAAGAGATATTGAAAAATCAGTTGGGACTATTGTAACTCAAGTTTTAGTTGATAAAAATGACCAAGGATTTAAAAATCCAACTAAGCCAATAGGTTCATTCTATAGTGAAGAAGAAGCTAAAAAGCTTGAAAGAGAACAAGGTTATGTAATGAAAGAGGATGCAGGAAGAGGATATAGAAGAGTAGTTGCATCACCAAAACCAATCGATGTTATTGAAAAAGATATGATAAAAAAGATGGTTGAAGATAACTTTGTAGTAATTTCATGTGGTGGAGGTGGAATACCTGTTATAAAAGATGAAAATATTATAAAAGGTGTTTCAGCTGTCATAGATAAAGATTTTGCTGCTGAAAAATTAGCAGAAATATTAGATGCAGATGTACTTTTAATTCTTACAGCAGTAGATAGAGTTTGTATAGATTTTAATAAGCCAACTCAGAAAGAAGTTGCTATAATGAATATAGAAGAAGTTAATAAATATATAGAAGAAGGTCAGTTTGCACCAGGAAGTATGCTTCCAAAAGTAGAAGCTTGTAAGAAGTTTGTTGAGTGTGGAACTAACAAATCAGCTATAATAGCATCTCTTGCAAAAGCTAAAGAAGCATTGATAGGTGCATCAGGAACTAAAATTGTAAAATAAAATTTAAAGGTACTAATTATAATCTATAAGTTAGTACCTTTAAAAAAGTTAATTAGTTTAATGAAACGGAGTATTGAGTTATGGGAAATAGTATTAAAGTTCAACGTCGAAAAGAAATATTAAAAATAATAGAAGAAAATGCAATAGAAAAACAAGAAGAATTGATAATTGAACTGAAAAAAAGAGGATTTAAATCCACTCAAGCTACGGTTTCAAGAGACTTAAAAGATTTAAATATAGTAAGAACTCCAACTGGGAATGAAAGATATAAATATGTAATTGCAGATAATAATATATTTATGGAGCGTATGAAAAGTATATTTAGACAAGCTGTTATAAGCGTGGATATTCAAGAATATTTTTTATGCGTAAAGACATCCTCGGGGATGGCTCAAATAGTTGCAGAAACTATTGATTGCATAAATGATAAAAGAGTAGTTGGAACTGTAGCAGGAAATAACAATATATTTATATTATGTAGAAGTATTGATTCTGCTAAAAAAATAGCACAAACCATTAATAGCATAAGATAATAAGAAGATATACCATTAAATCAATTTTGATTATGGGTATATCTTTTTTTATTTTTACTAATCTTATACAATTATAAATTATAAGATTAAATTTTTAAGGTGGTTTTATAAATGCATGATTTACATATAATTTATTCTAAACTAAAGAAATGTTCTTTATTTAATTCTTTTAATCAAAATGAAATAATATGTTTAATTTCCAATAACAAAAATAATTTAAAGGTATATTATAACAATGACATTTTATTTTTACAAAATGAAAAATGTAATTTCTTAAGTGTTGTTTTAGAAGGACAAGTACATATACAAAAGTTTGATTCTTCTGGAAATATACTTATAATTTCAACATTAAAATATGGAGATGTTTTCGGAGAAAATTTGCTTTTTGGTGATTATAACAATTATCCCATGTCTATAATTTGTAAAGAAAAGGCAACTATATTGCATATATCAAAAGAATATATATTTGATATATGCAAAAACAACTCTAAATTTCTTAAAGAGTTATTAAAAATACTTTCTAATAAAGCAATAATATTAAGCTCAAAATTAAGTCAGATAAGTATGAAATCTTTAAGGCAAATGATTTGTAGCTTTTTAATTACTGAATATACGGTACAAAAAACTAAAAAGATTAAATTAGGTATGACTAAAAAAGAATTAGCTGAAAAATTAGGGGTTCAAAGACCTTCCTTATCTAGGGAATTTATGAATATGAAAAAAGATAACTTAATTGATTATGATAAAAATTATATTATATTATTAGAATTAGATACTATAAAAGCACAAATTTAAAGTATGTATAGCCTTTGAAAGCCTATTAAAAATACAGTTTAATATGTATCTAAAGGCTAAATTTGGTTTATTTTTTAATTCTTTTATATTTAAATTCATCAAAAAAATGTTCAATTACTAACTTAGGATTATAAATTAACATTCTAGGACCTGAAAATTTCATAATTTTTTTAATTTTTTCTTTCATATCTGGTTTATAGCAATGTATTGTACAATTATTACAGTTAGGTTTTTCATTACCGAAAGTACAGTTATCTAATCTTTTATTTGCATAGTTTAAAAGTTCATAGCATTCATTGCAAAATGCTTTTTGTGATTTATGATTTTTTTTACAAAAAAGCTCAATCATTTTTTGTATAACGTACTTTTGTTTTTCTATTCTACTCATTTAGTAAACACCCCACTATATTTTTTATAAAATCTAGAATTAATCTCTTATTTTAAAATAATATTACAAAATATATACTATCATATAATATATATTTTGTAATATTAGAAATCATACTGAAACAAAACTAAATATAGTCAATAACTTAACTTTGTAAAATAAGTTTAAATAATAAATAATAAGCTATGAATTGGTAACATTGGTTACGGAGTTTTTTTATATTAATGTTTATAATATCTCATATAATATGAAATATTTAGATATTAATATAGATTTCGGAGGAATTAAGAATGGAAAATAAAATGTTTTGTTTTCAATGTCAAGAAACAGCGGGATGTAAAGGATGTACTACAAGAGGTGTTTGTGGGAAATCATCTAATTTAGCAAAAATGCAAGATTTATTAATGTATGTAACAAGGGGATTATCAGAAGTAGCAACTAAAATAAGAGAAGAGAAGATGGTTATATCATCTGAAGTAAATAATTATATAACTTTAAATCTTTTTACCACAATAACAAATGCTAATTTTGATGATAGAATTTTCTTTGAAAGAGTAAGAAAAACTTTAGAGATTAAAGATGAACTTTTAAATAAATTAAAGAATAAAGATGGGTTAAGTGAGAGTGCTTTGTGGAGAGCCATAACAGATGAAGAATTTAAAATAAAATCTAGTCAACATGAGGTGGGAGTGTTAAGAACTCAGGATGAAGATATAAGAAGTTTAAGAGAATTAATAACATACGGATTAAAAGGATTGTCAGCTTATATGAAACATGCTAATACACTAGGTTATGATTCGGAAGAAATAAATATATTTATTCAAGAATCATTATCAAAGCTTATGGATGATGAATTAAGTACAAACGAATTAATTAAATTAACATTAGAAACAGGTAAATTTGGTGTTGATGGAATGGCTTTATTAGATAAAGCTAATACAGAAACTTATGGAAATCCAGAGATAAGTAAAGTTAATTTAGGAGTTAGAAAAAATCCTGCTATATTGGTGTCAGGTCATGATTTAAAGGATTTAAAAGAGTTATTAGAACAAACTCAAGGCACAGGAGTAGATGTCTATACTCATTCAGAAATGTTACCAGCTCATTATTATCCAGAACTTAAAAAATATGAAAATTTAGTAGCAAACTATGGCAATGCTTGGTGGCAACAAACTGAAGAATTTAAAACTTTTAATGGACCAATTTTAATGACAACAAATTGCATAGTTCCACCTAAGGATGATTCATATACTGATAGAATATACACTACTGGTGCAGCAGGTTTTGAAGGTTGGTTTCATATAGAAGCTGATCAAAATGGACATAAGGATTTTTTTAGAATTATTGAACAAGCTAAAGAATGTTTACCTCCAACAGAGATAGAGCAGGGAGAAATGGTAGGTGGATTTGCTCATAATCAAGTGTTTGTACTAGCTGATAAAATTGTAGATGCAATAAAATCAGGTGATATTAAAAAATTCTTTGTAATGGGTGGTTGTGATGGAAGAATGAAATCAAGAGAGTATTACACAGAATTTGCAAAAGGTCTTCCTAAAGATACTGTAATTTTAACTGCTGGATGTGCTAAGTATAAATATATAAAGCTTGATTTAGGAGATATTAATGGAATACCAAGAGTTTTAGACGCAGGGCAATGTAATGATTGCTATTCATTAGCATTAATTGCTTTGAAATTAAAAGAAGTATTTGGACTTGATGATATAAACAAATTACCAATAGTATTTAATATTGCATGGTATGAACAAAAAGCTGTAATAGTATTGTTGTCGTTATTATACCTAGGGGTTAAAAATATACATTTAGGACCAACTTTACCTGCATTTCTTTCACCTAATGTTACTAAAGTTTTAGTTAAAAGCTTTGGAATTAGTGGAATTACAAATGTAGAAGATGATTTAAAAATATTTTTAAGCTAAAGTTTAAAGATAATACTACATTAAGTACCGATATAACAAATAAAATATTAGGTTAATTTTACCTTAATCTTTATGAAAATATTTATATTGCTATTTTATATTGAGAATTAACTTAATATTTAAAATTACCTATAAAAAAGATACTGTAATTGCTCGATTACAGTATCTTTCTTGTTATTGCTTGTTTTTATAAATATTAATTGATATTAAAATAGAAATAAGTGTATATACCATTGAAATAAATAAAAATATTAAAGATACTAAATTTAAATTATTTAAAATTAAAGCGATTGTTCTAATACCAAAACTATCAAAGATACCGGTTAAGTAAAATGATATTGCAAAAAATATTAATGGAATATAAGAAAAAGCTGAACCATTTATAGAGCCAAATTTATAAAATCCAGGTAACTGAGTTGAAATTGTAAATAAGTAAGTTGCAAGTCCAAAAACAAATGATAGAAAGTATTCAGTAGTATTTATAGAAATACCTATATATATTAAAATAAGAGGTTGAATTAATAATGAAATAATAAGAATAGAAAGTCCACCTAAAATAATAAATACATATCGTCCAATTATTAAGTCTGATTTTTTTATTGGAATAAAACCATAAAACTTATCAAGCTTATTTTTCTCTTCAACTTGAAATAAAATACTTGTACCTTTTAGTGGAATAATAGTCATTGTTGTAATAATACTAGCAATTAAAGATTTACTTGATATTAAAAGAAATAATCCTATTAACATAATATAAATTAAAACCTTAGTGTGTTGTTTTATAATTAATATATTTAGATTTACACTCTTAATAATATTAGACATTTTAATCAACTCCTTTATTGGTATAAATAATAATATCATCCATAGAAGCTGATTTAAAAAATATTTCTGGGAAATATTTTATATCTTGTTCTTTTATTAAACCTTCAAATTCATTATAAAATTTTTTAAAACCTATCAGTTTATTTTCTAAATCTGAATTTAAATCCGTAATTTTACCATTTGCAATTTTATACGAAGATGTAAATTGATTTTTAGAGCCAGTGTAAATTAAATTTCCATTATTAATATAAGTAATTAAATCTGCAATTTTTTCTAAGTCTGTCGTAATGTGAGTTGAAAATAGAACGCTATGTTCCCCATCTCTAATATAATCACGAAGAGTTTCTAATAATTTATTTCTAGAAACAGGATCAAGACCACTAGTTGGCTCATCTAAAATTAAAAGTTTAGCATCATGAGAAAGAGCACAAGCAAGCATTAATTTCATTTGCATACCTTTTGATAAATCATTTACTCTTTTCTGGCTATTTAAATTAAAATTTTTTATAAGGGAATTAAATTTTGTGCTACACCAATTTTTATAAAACATACCTATAGCTTTTTCAACTTCGGGAATAGTCCAAGTGTCTAAAAAATAATTAGAATCCAAAACAACACCAATATGTTCTTTAATATCTATTTCATTTTGAATTAAATCTTTATTAAATATTTTAATTTTTCCAGATTGTTTTTTTAGGATATTTAGTATTAATTTAATTGTAGTAGTTTTTCCAGAACCATTAGGGCCTATTAATCCCATAATTTGTCCTTTAGGCAAATTAAAACTAATATTTTTTAATGCAAATGCATTAAATTTTTTAGAAATATTTTTTACATTTATCATATATAAATGCATCTCCTTTCATTACACAAGGTCATTATAACTCAATTAATAAGAAAAAATTGTAAAAAAAAACGAATACTAATGAAAATTTTTTTAAACATTTATTTAGTAAAAATGAAACATTAATTTTATTGAATGCTTTGGATAATTAGGTATAAAAAAACTTATTTTTAAAAAATTACTATAAAAATTCTTGACATGGTATAAAAATCAAAATACAATAGGACATAAGAAAATATTTTAAAGTACACTTTAAATTGGTCCAGTGAGGCCAGAAAGGGGTATAGTTATGTTAAATTTAGTTTTTTTTAATGGCATAGCTTTGTTTAAATTTAAAAATCCTAGCGTTAATATATATTGGACAAGAGGAGATAGATATTTAATCTAACTCCTATTGTCCTTTTTATTTTATTAAAAATAGGGTATTACCTTTTAAAAGTGTGTTAAATATAAAATTTTAGGAGGAAATTATGAGAGCAAAGCTTATTTTAGAGAATGGCAAAATCTTTGAAGGAAGAGCCTTTGGTTATTTAGAAGAGAGTGTAGGAGAAGTTGTATTTAATACAGGTATGACTGGATATCAAGAGATACTTACAGACCCATCTTATTATGGTCAAATAGTTACTATGACATATCCGTTAATAGGAAACTATGGTGTTAACTTAGAGGATTTAGAATCAAAAACACCAAAGGTTAAGGGGTTTATAGTTAGGGAAAAATGTAATCATCCTAATAATTTCAGATGTGAAATGAACTTAGATACATATTTAAAAGAAAATAAAATAATAGGCTTAGAGGGAATAGACACAAGAGCTTTAACTAAAATTTTAAGAAATAGTGGAACTATGAAAGGAATAATTACTACTGAGGATTTAAATTTTGAACGAGTTGAAGATAAACTAAAAGAATTTTCAAATTCTAGAGCGGTAAAAGAAGTGACGACAAAATCTATAAGACACATAGAAGGAAAAGGAAAACATATAGCTATATTAGATTTTGGAATAAAAGAAAACATAGTAAGAAGTTTTTTAAAAAGAGGATGTAACATAACAATATTTCCAGCGGATATTAGTTCAGAAGAGATTTTGAAGGTAAATCCAGACTTGATATTTTTGTCTAATGGACCTGGGGATCCAAAGGATTTAATAGAAATCATTGAAAATATTAAAAATCTTATAGGCAAAAAACCAGTTGTAGGAATATGTTTGGGACATCAGTTATTAGCACTAGCTCTAAATGGGGAAACGTCAAAATTAAAATTTGGGCATAGAGGATGTAATCATCCTGTTAAAGATTTAGAAGAAAATAAGGTTCATATAACTTCACAAAATCATGGATATTATGTAAGTAAACTACCTAAAGATATGAAAGTAACTCATACTAGCTTAAATGATGAAACGATAGAGGGAATGAAGCATAAAAAGTTACCAATATTCTCAGTACAATTTCATCCAGAAGCATCTCCTGGACCACAGGATAATGATTATATATTTGATAGATTCATGGATTATGCACTATAGGGGGAAATAGATATGCCATTAAAAAATGATATTAAAAAAGTTTTAGTAATAGGTTCAGGTCCGATAATAATAGGTCAAGCTGCTGAGTTTGATTATTCAGGAACACAAGCTTGTCAAGCTTTAAAAGAAGAGGGAATACAAGTTGTTTTAGTAAACTCTAATCCTGCAACAATAATGACGGATAAAGAAATTGCGGATAAAGTTTATTTAGAGCCTTTAACTGTAGAATTTTTAGAAAAAATAATAGGAAAAGAAAGACCAGACTCGCTACTTGCAGGAATGGGGGGACAAATTGCTTTAAATCTTGCAGTTGAGCTTTCTGATAAAGGAATTTTAGATAAGTATGGAGTTAAAGTTATAGGAACATCTATAGAAGGTATAAAAGAAGGCGAAGACAGAGATTTATTTAGGGATATGATGAAAAAGATAGAGGAGCCTGTTATAGAAAGTGATATAATTACAGATTTAGAGCAAGGAAAAGAATATTCCTCAAAAATAGGTTATCCAGTTATAGTGAGACCAGCATACACATTAGGTGGAACTGGTGGTGGAATAGCTAATAATGAAGAAGAATTAGAAGAAATTCTTTCATTGGGACTTCAATTAAGTTCTATAGGGCAAGTACTTATTGAAAAAAGTGTTAAGGGTTGGAAAGAAATAGAATATGAAGTTATGAGAGATGCTAGTGGAAACTGTATTAGCGTTTGCAACATGGAAAATATAGACCCTGTTGGAATACATACTGGTGACAGTATAGTTGTTGCACCAAGTCAAACTCTTTCAGATAAAGAATATCAGATGTTAAGAACATCAGCATTAAAAATAATAAAAGCAATTGGAATAGAAGGTGGATGTAATGTTCAGTTTTCATTAAATCCGAATTCTTTTGAATATGCAGTAATAGAAATAAATCCTAGAGTTTCAAGGTCATCTGCCTTAGCTTCAAAAGCAACGGGATATCCAATCGCAAAAGTTGCAACTAAAATAGCTTTAGGTTATGGGTTAGATGAGATTAAAAATGCTGTAACTGAAAAAACTTTTGCTTGTTTTGAACCATCTTTAGACTATGTAGTTGTTAAAATACCAAAATGGCCATTTGATAAATTTAAAGATGCTAATAAAACTCTTGGAACTAAGATGATGGCAACAGGAGAAGTAATGGCTATAGGAAGTAATTTTGAGTCAGCATTTTTAAAAGGAATAAGGTCTCTAGAAGTAAATAAATACTCTCTTATAAACAATGGATTTGAATGCTTAACTATAGAAGAACTTAAAGAGAAAATTGTATCACCAGATGATGAAAGGATGTTTGCTTTAGCAGAAATATTAAGAAGGGGATACGAAATAGAAAAAATTTCTGAGATAACAGGAATGGATAAATTCTTTATTTATAAATTAAAGTGGGTAATAAATGAAGAAGAAAAGCTTAAAGAAAGCTCAATTGGTGATTTAAACAAAGAGTGGCTTTTAACATTAAAGAAAAAAGGCTTTTCTGATAAAGGGATAGCAAAACTATTAAATGCTTCAGTAGATGATATATGCAAGTTAAGAGATATATGGGGTATAAAACCAGTTTATAAAATGGTAGATACTTGTGGGGGTGAATTTGAAGCTTTATCACCTTACTATTATTCAACTTATGATGAATATGATGAAGTTGAAGTTTCTAATAAAAAGAAAGTTATAGTAATAGGCTCAGGTCCTATAAGGATCGGTCAGGGAATTGAGTTTGATTATGCTTCAGTTCATTGTGCAAAATCTTTAAGGAAACTAGGAATAGAAACTATAATAGTAAATAACAATCCTGAAACTGTAAGTACAGATTTTAATATTTCGGATAAATTATACTTTGAACCTTTAATAGAAGAAGATGTATTGAGTATAATTGAAAAAGAAAAACCACATGGAGTTATACTTCAATTTGGAGGACAAACAGCTATAAAATTAGCTAAGTTTTTAAAAGAAAAAAACATACATACTTTAGGAACAACAGCTGACCAAATAGATATGGCTGAAGATAGAGAAAAATTTGATAAGTTATTAGAAAAGTTAGAAATAGCAAGACCTAAGGGTAAAGGAATATGGAATATAGAAGAGGGAATAGAAGAAGCTAAAAAGCTAGGTTTTCCGATTTTAGTAAGACCATCCTATGTTATTGGGGGACAAGGAATGGAAATAACATTTGATGAAGAGGAACTGGTACATTACTTATCAAATGCTTTTGAAAAAGATAGTAAAAATCCAATACTTATAGACAAATATTTAATGGGGACAGAGATAGAAGTTGATGCTATATGTGATGGAGAAAAAGTGCTTATACCAGGAATAATGGAACATTTAGAAAGAGCAGGAGTGCATTCTGGAGATAGTATAACTATGTATCCATCTCAAAATATAAGTGAAAAGATAAAAAAAGATATATTAAACTATACAACTAAATTAGCTTTAGAAATTGGAATAAAAGGTATGATAAACATACAATTCATAGAATTTGAAGGTAAACTTTATGTTATAGAAGTAAATCCAAGAGCATCAAGAACTGTTCCTTATATAAGTAAAGTTAGTGGAGTTCCAATAATAGATTTAGCAACTAAAATCATGCTAGGGTATAAACTAGATGAGTTAGATTTTGGAACTGGAGTTTATAATGAACCAAAACTTATATCAGTTAAAGTTCCTGTGTTTTCAACTCAAAAACTTTCAAATGTAGAAGTTGCCTTAGGGCCTGAAATGAAATCTACAGGGGAAGTTCTAGGAGTAGGAAAAACATTAGAAGAAGCACTATACAAGGGTTTAGTTTCTGCTAATATGTATATAGAAAAAAATGTAGGCACAATTTTAGCAACAATAAACAAACATGATAAAAAAGAGTTTTTACCAATGGCTAAAGATTTAAAAGAAATTGGATTTAATTTTATGGCTACAAAAGGAACAGCTAAAGCTTTAAAAGAAGTGGAAATAGATGCTATTGAAGTAAAAAAAATAAATGAAGATAATCCAAATATATTAGATAAAATTAAAAATAATGAAGTTGAATTAGTTATTAATACACCTACCAAAGTTAATGACCCTAAGAGAGATGGCTTTAATATAAGAAGGGTAGCAATAGAAAGAAATATAAATGTTTTAACAACATTAGATACATTAAAAGCAATAATTAAAGTTAAAAAGAAAAATATTAACTATAAAAATTTAGAAGCTATTGAATTAACTTCACAAATTTAAAATAAGTTATAACTTATAATGAAATAATAGTAATAGCTTAAAGAGTTAATAAGCAACATTAATATAATTAAATCAAGCTTATATACATGAAAGTTTAAAATTTTATGTATATAAGTTTTTTTATTTTGGAATAAAGAAGGACAACCCTCAGTATAAATGTACTAATAAAGATAAAAAAGGAGGATTTAATTTATGACGAAGAATTATGGGGTGTTTGTTAAGATAAATTATAATTTAAATAAGGAGGAAAAAAGTAAATTAAAAAATAATAAGCATAATTATAAAGAAAATAAATTCTCTAAATATCTTTTATGCGGTGGAGTTATTAATAAAAATGGTGGAACGATAATATTTCAAGCGAACGATTTCTATGAGGCTGAAGAAATTATAAGAAATAATCCTTTTGTGAATTTAGAATCCTATTCTTTTGAGATATTAAGCAAAAATTCTTTATCACTTAGTGTATAAAAAAAAGCTAGATTTTTTATACTAGCTTAATTTTGGTATTTAGGTTGAACTGATGAAATCACTAAAGATAATTCTTTGATTAAAGTTACTTTTGAGCCAACAGAAGATTCATTTTTACTTTCTATTATTTCTAAATTAGGTCTTAAAGGAAAATAAGGTGGAGTGTTTTCTACAACTGCAATATCTCCATTACTTAGTTTTACTATTGTTCCTTTAGGATAGGGTACAATAATTTGAGAAAATATTTTAACGATCTCAAAATCAAATAATGTACCAGTTTTACTAAGTATAAATTCAAAAGCATCATTTGGACATAAGCCTTTTCTATAAGGTCTGTCAGAAGTTAAAGCGTCATAAACATCTGCTATAGCTACCACTTTTGAAAGGATATTTATTTCATATGATTTTAAACCTTTAGGATACCCTAAAGCATCAACCCTTTCATGATGCTGTAAAACTATTTGTTTTGCATGAGGATGTATATAATTTATATTTTTTATATAATCATATCCCTTTTTAGGATGATTTTTCATTATATCAAACTCTGATTTATTAAGAGGTCCTTTTTTCAATAGTATTTCTTTAGGTATAAAAATCTTACCCAAATCATGAAGTAAAGCACCTACACATAAATTAATTAATTCGCTTTTAGACAAGTTGATACTTAAACCTATAATAAGTGAAATTACTGCAACATTTACAGAGTGTTGATAAGTGTAATTATCCATGCTTTTGATATCAACTAAATTTACTAATACATTTTTATTAGACAGTATATCATCTATAAGTTCTTTTGCTAAATTATTTATTGATAAAAAGTAATCTTTTTTATTTTTTATGTTAATAGAATGCTTTGAGTTTAAATGAGTTTTTTCAATGTTATTAAAAGCTTCCTTAACAAGATTTATAGATTTTTCTCTTAACTCAGGTTTTATTACATCTTCAATTTCTTTTTTGCTAAAATCATCATTTATAAAAACAAAAGATATGTTTAAATCTTTTATTTTTTTTATTAGATGCGGAGTTAATTGCACACCTTTTTTAAACAATGGTTTTCTAAAACTGTCATAAATAGTTTTTCCTAAAAAACAACCATTTCTAATACAATCTAAAGGAACAAGTCTCATTACTTCACCCCATTTATAAACAAAACATAACCAGTATATATAAATTACCTACATAATGTATTTTTCAATATTATGCCAAAACCCACAAAACTAAATAATTAGTTCGTGGATTTTGGAGTCTAATTAAATTTAATAATTATCAATTTTCATTATATATCTAAAAGATTTTTCTTATAATTAGAATATAAATGTCGTAATGTATTCATTTTTTCATCTAACTCTAATTGAAGATTTGAAAGTTCTTCATAATTTTTCCTATCTATTGATTCTTTAATTTTAGTAAATAAGCTTTTATTATTATAGCTATCTTTCATAATATATATTCTTAATTCATTTATAGCCATCCAATTTGTTATATCTAAATCTAAAGACTTATTTAATGAATGCAATTCTTTATAGCTCCTAATCTCATTTATATAATTAGCAATAATTCGTCCAGAGATTTCAGTAGTCCATCTATCTAATACTGAAATTTTAAAGCTATTAATCAATTTATCGTCAAAAACATCATTATGCTTTAGACAATTTAATTTATCTGGATATTTAATAAAGAATAATAAATTTTCATATACTGTTCTAGGTGCTTTTCCAAAATACTCACTTCTTTCGGCTTCAGAGAAATCATCAAAAATATTATCTTCACTTCTATAAGCTCTAGAATTACAAAGATAATCACATTTTTCTCCTGGAATTTTAGATAATTCACTTAATAATTCGTCACAAGTTTTATTAGAATTTATTGAATAAGAAATGCCATCTAGCATAGCCATATAGGAAGTAGCTAAAGCTAAATAAGTGTTTGTATGAGGATTTGGAGATCTTAATTCAAAGCGAGTAGCTAATTTATTTTGAGGATCTCTTATTAAACCAACTAAAACAGTCCTATTTCTAGATGGAATTTGAGGACTTCGCCCAAGAGAAGTAACAATACAAACTGGAGCTTCAAATCCAGGCTTTAATCGTTTAAATGAATCTATAGTTGACGAAACAAATGGATTTATTATTTCGTAGTTATTTAATAGGCCCATAATAGCACCATAACCTATTGTGCTTAAAAAATGATTGCAATTAGGATTAAATATATTTTTTATTTCACCATTTTTTAGCTTTAAACTTACTCCTATATGAATATGTTTTCCACTACCAGCTACTTCTTCAATAGGCTTAGCTAAGAAAGTTACTTCTAATCCATTTCTTCTAAATGTTTCTTTAACTAAAGAACGAATAAATAATTCATTATCAGCAGCTTGTAGAGCAGTTGAGTATTTCCAGTCTATTTCAAGTTGTTCCATTATATGATTAAAATTGCCTGATGTATCTAATTTAGCTTTTACACCACCAACTTCTTTATGGCCCATTTCAGGTTCGAATCCATATTGTTCCATAAGCAATAAGCATTGCTCTAAAGAAGTTCTTACTATTCCTTTTGTTCTAGTCCAGTATTGTTCTTTAAGAACTTGTGACGTACAAAGTTCTTCTATCTGAGCTTTATCATTAGGAGTTTTAACCCAAAACTCTAATTCCGTTGCGGAAGTTAAGATTATATCATCAATGTCACTAAGGGATAAATTAAATTGATTTAAAATATTAGAGTTGTTTTTAAATAATTGCATTAGATTGTCTTTAAAAGTTTGAATAGATTTTTTTAGTATATTTCTAGAGTCTACAGCTTGATTGTCATGATAAAGGAAACATGGAATTCTAAGTGTACCAATAGGTTTTTTTAATATTGGATCTATAAAGTCATAATTATAATCTATGAACCAATTACAATCTAAATCAGCTATCATATCTATTTTAGCGTTATTAAGAGTAGCTATTTCAGGTAATACTACAGAAGAACCATCTGTTTGAATAGCTGTTCCATAAAGAAATACATCTATATCTTTTAAAAACAAGTTTATTGGAATTTTTTCATCAGTATCATTACCAGATAAATCAACTCCAACTAAGGAAACAAATTTTATTTCAGGGTGCCTTTTTAAAATTTCTATTAAATTTTCTTTATAAATTTCTTTTTTAGTTATTGTAAATAATAAATCATTATACATAAATAAAAAGTCCTTTCTTTAAACTTTTCTTAATAAAATGTATATTAAAAATATTAAGAAAAATAATTTTATGGAGATTTTATTACATATATTTGTTTAGTGTCAATTAATAAAAAGCTTTTTAAGAAAAGTTTTAATAACTAGTAAATGAAAAGGTTTATAAAAATGAATTTGTTACTACATTTATGAAATTTAGGGGGAGGATAAGAGGTATAGTCATGTATATTAATAGACATCAATACAATAAAAATTTTAAATAATTTAAATTAAAAAACTCAATGCTATTTTAATAAAATCGTAAGCATATAGATTTATTTTCCTTCTAGGTATAAAATAATCAATATACATATTTCAGATGGAGTGATAAGTTATGGAATACAATAAGAATAAAAAAGAAGTTGTTGGTTTTTTTGATTCAGGTGTAGGTGGATTAAGTGTAATGAAAGAAGCAATAAAGCTTATGCCTAATGAGAACTTTTTGTACTTTGGAGATTCAAAAAATGCTCCCTATGGTGTTAAAGATACAGATGAAGTTAAAAAACTTACATTTAAAGCAGTAGATTATTTAATTTCAAATGGAGCAAAGGCAGTTGTTATAGCATGTAATACAGCAACATCTGTTTCAGCAAGTGACTTAAGAGAAGTTTACAAAGATATTCCTATAATAGGAATAGAGCCTGCATTAAAACCAGCAGTAGAAATGAATAAGGGTGGAAAAATAGTTGTTATGGCTACTACTGTAACATTATCAGAAAAAAAGTTTCAAAATCTTATAGATAAATATAGAAAAAAAATAGATATAATACCATTACCATGTCCAGGTTTAATGGAGTTTGTTGAACGTGGTGAACTTGAAGGAGAAGCACTACATAATTTTTTAAAGAAAAAATTTAACACTATAGATACAGATTTAAATAGTATAGAATCTATAGTCTTAGGATGTACTCATTATCCTTTTGTAGAACATGAAATAAAAAAAATTGTTGGTGAGAAAGTGCAAATTATAGATGGAAGTTATGGTACATCAAAAGAGTTAAAAAGAAGATTAAAAGAAATAGGTAAATTTAATAATAGACAAGAAAAAGGAAATATAACCATTCATAATTCTATTAATGATTATAAAATAATAGATTTATGCTATAAATTATTAAAATAATGATTTATTTAAGTAGCTGAAAACACTCTGAAAAATAATTTAAAAATTCACAAAAAATATTGTTAAAACATTGACAAAATAGATCAAAGTTGCTATATTATAAGTAAAGAGAGAATTATCAGAAAATTTTAAAAATAACAAATATGAATTTTGAATTAATAAGTGGGGTGTTTTTTATGATAATTAATGTAAAAGAGTTTTTAGGAGAAGATTTTTCACCAGAGGATGCAATAGTATTAAGGAGTCATATAGAGCAAAATTTAAATGAAGATATAGAATTGGATTTTAATGGAATAGATAGAGTATCAACTTATTTTTTACAATATCTATTTACTGATTTAATATATAGACAAGGAAGAGATTATATTATAGATAAGATTAATGTTAAGAATTTATCAAATCATAGAGATTATTCAAGAGTAGTTAAAGGAACGACTTTTAATTAGTTATGCAAAGTTAAAATATTAACATTAATATTAAAAATAGTTTCAGCATAAAATAACTTAGCTAAAATTAAAGAAGGTGTTTTTATTGAATATTAAAACAATGGGACAATGTACTAGCTTAAAGTATATAGTTTATGTCTCATTAATGGGAACCTAATTATTAATCTGTTTAGATTAATTAATTAGGTTTTTTGTTGTTTAAAGTTACCTTTCTAGTCTTTAAAGTGATTTAAAAATAATATATAATCAATTTAAGAATAAGAAGAATTTAACATATCAATATTGCTTATAATATTAAAGATATTATTTTTTTAAATTTGAAAGGAGATTTTAATATGAATCCAATAGTTACAATAAAAATGGCAGATGGTGGAGTTATAAAGGCAGAATTATATCCAGAGGTAGCTCCAAATACAGTTAAGAATTTTGTTAGTTTAATAAATAAAGGTTTTTATAATGGTTTAATATTCCATAGAGTTATACCTGGTTTTGTTATTCAAGGTGGTTGTCCAGAAGGTTCAGGAATTGGTGGCCCAGGATATTCAATAAAAGGTGAATTCTCATCTAATGGTTTTGAAAATAGCTTAAAACATTCAAGAGGAGTATTATCAATGGCTAGAACAAATCAACCTAATTCAGCAGGTAGCCAATTCTTTGTGATGGTAGCAGATGTTCCACATCTTGATAATCAATATGCTTCTTTTGGTAAAGTTATAGAGGGAATGGAATTTGTTGATAGAATAGTAGCCCAAAAAACAGATTTTGCAGATAGACCATATGAAGACCAAGTTATGGAGAGTGTAACAGTAGAAGGTGCTGAAGGTATGGAAGAACCAGAAACTGTATAAGTATTAATATATAGATTTAAGGGAGGTGACTATTGTAAATAGCATAACACTTCAAAAAGTATGCATTACAATAGATAAATATGTTGGAAAATAACAAATGTATTTTACACTATGGTATGGATGAAAAGGATATTAACAGTATTGAATTATTAAATTATAAACTTATAAAAGTAAATCAAGATATGGCTTCTATGAAATTAGGTGATTTAATAGAGCTAGATAAGTTTGAGAGTATATCAAATGATATTGTAAATGAAAAAGTAATTATATTTAATAACTTATCAGATGAAGAATTAAAAAAATCAGTAAAACATATAAGATCAAATATAAAAAATACAATATTAGCTGTTGTAACACCAACTTCTATAAATTGGACTTTTGATGCTTTATTAAAACATTTAGTTCAAGAAAGAGATTGGCATAAAAATCAACAAAAGGGGAGAGCATAATTGAGCAGAGTAGGCGATAAGATAAAAGATTCTAGGGTGAAAGCTGGATTATCTCAAAAAGCTTTAGCAAAGAAACTAGGAGTAGCAGAGAAGTTTGTAAACGAAGTTGAAACTGGTAGAAGAATAGTAAACGAGTCTGTTATTCAAAGACTTTCTAAAATTTTAAATACTAATATAAATGATGTAAATATGGTTGTTACAGATGAAGATTTAGCTAAGGAAAAAGCAGAAGAAAAAGCTCAAAAGTTAAAAAAACCATTAAAACTTGAAGAAACTGATGAAGTTTGGAATCAAGCTTTTGGCTCAGTTTTAAAGAATGTGCCTATTTATGATTATTCATTAGGAAAAATACATGGTTCAAGACAATTAGCTGTAGTATCAAATAAAATAGAAGGTTATGGGATAAATAAAGTGTTTTATCTTATAATTGAAAATGATGATATGATTGGATTTAGAATAGCTAAGAATGATATTGCTTTTTGTCATGTTATAAACGAAGTAGAAAACAATAGTATATGTTTAGTTGAGTATAACGGAAAAAGAACTATAAGACAGGTTAAGAGGCTTGATAATGCAAAAGCTCTTTTAATAAGTAATAAAGGTTCAGTTATGACCGAAACTGCTAATTTAAAAGATATTAAACCTTTAGCTAAATTAGATAAATTAGAAATAAAATTTTAAAAACAAATAATAAAAAAGCACCGCTTTTAATAAATAATTTAATGTAATTTTTATATGAAAATTATTATGTGTTTATTAAAGGAGCAGTGCTTTTTTTCTTGTAGATATTTTTAAAGGGCTGTGGATAACTTTGTGGATAATTTCTAAAATATAGATTCTAAAATTCAAATGTATTATCAATTTTTAGAATTTTTTGAATAGAAATATATAAATATTAATTTTAAGGTGTGGATATTTTTGAGTACTAAAAAGGTAGACAACATACTAAATTTGCTAGCTTATATCCCATATGATGTAATTTATAAATTACCGTTAATAAGCCAAAATGAAAAAATAAATAAAGGGAAATTTGAAGTAATTGTTTTATGTGGAAAAGATGTGGATAAAGTTAGTAAATCTGTGGAAAACTTAGGTGGAATTTTCAGAAATTTGGGATATTCATTTGGAATAATAACTTTTGATGCTTTAGAGATAAATAAAATTAATGAAGTTGAAGGGTTAATTTATATAGAATTTCCAAAAGTATTATTTACATCAAATGTTGAAAGCAGTAAAGCTTGTTGTATTAATAGTATAAGAAATTTAGAAGGATTAACTGGAAGAGGTACTATAGTAGGGTTTATAGATACTGGTATAGATTATACATTAAAGGCATTTAGAAATTTTAATGGAGACACAAGAATAAGGTATATTTATGATTTAAGTTCTAGTGGAAAGATTTATAGCAGTGAAGATATAAATAAAGCTTTAAAATCAAATAATCCCTTAGATATTTTGAATATTACAGATTCCAGTGGGCATGGTACTCATGTGGCTGGAATTGCTTGTGCAGGTGGAAAAATACCTAAAGAAAATTATGGAGTAGCTTACGAAAGTGAAATAATAATGGTTAAAACCACAAGATCAGGTAATTTAAATTTTGCTTTAAGTACTCAATTTATGAGAGGAATAAAGTTTTTAATTGATAAGGCTAAAGAAGAAAATAAACCTTTAGTTATAAATATAAGTATGAGTACAAATGATGGTGCTCATAATGGAACTTCTTTACTTGAACAATACATCCAAACTATAAGTAAATTAGAGCGTGTAAACATAGTAATTGCAGCTGGAAATGAAGGAGAAGCTTCTCATCATGTAGGTGGAACTTTGAGAGATAAAGTGAATATTTCAATGCAAGTATCGGAAGGGGAAAAAAGTTTAATATTGCAACTTTATAAACCTCTTATTTGTGATTTATCTATAAAAGTAACAAGCCCAAATGGACTTAATACTGGATATTTAAGAATAGATGAAGGTTTAAAGAGAAGTAATATTGGTTCTGAAAGGGTACTAATGTATGATTCTGGACCAAAACCTTTTGATATTGATGGGGAAATAACAATAACTTTATTATCATCTAAGGAGTTTTTAACATCTGGAGAGTGGAGTTTAGAACTAATAAGAAATAATGAATGCGAAGGGATTTTTAATATATGGATGCCTATTTCAGAAGGATTAAATCAAAATACTAAATTTTTGCAACCAAGTAATCAAAATACTTTAGGTATTCCAGCAACTGTAGAAGGAGTAATTTCTGTTGGAAGTTATAATTTCAAGACTAATAATTTATCTGCTTTTTCGGGTAGAGGAGATAGTAGCTCATATAAATATGCAAAGCCAGAGCTTATAGCACCTGGTGAAAATATTTTATCCACAATTCCAGAAGGAGGATTTGATTCTTTAAGTGGAACATCAATGGCTTCTCCTCATGTAGCAGGAATATGTAGTTTATTTTTACAGTGGGGATTAGTAAATGGAAATGATCCATTTTTATTTGGAGATAGATTAAAATATTACTTATTAAAAGGTGCAAAAAGAGATAGAAAAAATATTTCATACCCTAACAATAGTTTTGGATATGGAGTTGTTTGTGCTGATAAATCTTTTGAAATAATTAAAAGTTTAAGTTACCAAAGAGAAAAAAAATATTTTAGACAAGAGAATAAGTTCTTAAATGAAAATTATATAACGGTGGTTGTAGAATATGCAGGAAATTTAATTAACGGATTAAAAAATAAAAATGCTGATGGGTTTATATTAGATGAAAATTATGCATTAGTTATATCTCCTAAAGATGAAATAAATAAAATTATAGAAGATACTCAGGAAATTGTTTATGTGGATTCAGGTGGAGTATATACATTAAATTCTATTTCTGCGATAGAAACTTCAGGAGCAACTAGTTTTAATAGTAATATTTATTTACCTTTAGATGGTAATGGTGTTTTAGTTGGAATAATAGATACTGGAATAGATTATTTAAATAGTCAATTTATTAATGAAGATGATACCACTAGGATTTTTAAAATATGGGACCAAACAATACAAACAGGAAAAATACCTAAAGACATGGTTTTAGGTTCAGAATATGATTATGTTGAAATAAATAAAGCTATACAAGAAAAAATAAATGGTGGAGATCCATATAATATAGTTCCAACAAAGGATTTTATAGGACATGGAACAAATATAGCAAATTTAATTGGTGGAAGAGGAGAAAACAAGGAAATAATAGGTGCAGCACCTAATTGTAACTTTGTAGTTGTGAAACTAAAAGAAGCTAACAAGGAGTATTTAGATTATTTTTGCACTAATGGCAGTGATATTCCTAAATATGCAAATACTGAAATTTTATTAGCATTAAAATATATTTTCAACGTAGCAAAAGAAACTGGAAAGCCTATGGTTATATATCTCCCATTAGGCACTAATACAGGAGCACATGATGGAACATCAATAATTGAAAGATATATAGATGATATATCAAAATCTAGAGGAATTGTTGTTATAACCACAACAGGAAATCAAGGTGATACGGATACTCATACTAGAGGTAAGCTTAATAAAAATGGAGATATAGGTCAAATAGAATTAAAAATAGGGAAAAATCAAGAAAATTTAAGATTTGAAATTTGGATTAAAAAGCCTGACAAATATGCTTTAAGTATAATTTCTCCTTCAGGTGAAGTCATTGATAAGATACCTGCTAAATTAAAAAATGCTACAAAGTTAAAGTTTGTTTATGAGGGAACAGTAATGATAATAGAGCAATTTATTCCAGAAGAAGTAACAGGAGATCAACGAATTTTGATAATAGCTAAAAATATAAAAGAGGGAATTTGGAATTTTAAATTAATAGGCGATTCTGTAGTTGAAGGAAGATATGATGCATGGCTTCCACAAAGACAGTTACTAGATGAAGGAACTAAATTTTTAAATCCTAACCAATTTTCTACATTATCTATTCCATCAACAGCTAGAAGAGCAATAACAACCTCATTTTATAATCAAAATAATAATTCTATAGTTGCAAAAGCAGGTAGAGGATATACAAGAGATGGAAGAATTAAACCAGACATAACAGTTGGAGGAGTATCTGCTAAAACTATAAATATAGATGGAAGTATTGTTGAGATTACAGGAGCTAGTGTTGGTGGAGCAATTTTAGCAGGCTGTTGTGCACTTATTATGCAATGGGGGATTGTTGATGGAAATGATTTAACTTTATATTCAAATAAAATGGTAACCTATTTAATTAGAGGTGCATCAAAAAGACAGGGTGATAGCTATCCTAATGAAAAATGGGGATATGGCATGATTAATATGACGGGAGTTTTTGATTCTATAAGAGAGCTAGCTTTAAATAGAGATAATAGAGAATTTAATGAATATAAAGTAAATTCATTATTTATAAGAAGACCTAAATATTAATCACCGGTATAAAATAAATTCATATAATATTTATAGAGTATTTGTTTAAGGAGAATATTTAATGGCATCAACAGGCAATTTAATAATACAATGTTTTCAAGGAAATAATACCTATGTTCCAGTTGATAAAGCAAAAGTAACTATAACACCAGTTGATAACGTGTCTAAAAATAGAAATCCAATAGAAGTTATAACAAACACATCTGGTCAGTCTTTAGAAGTAGAACTTAGCACACCACCTGTAGAATATTCTGAAGAACCAAATGATAACATACCATATAGTTTTGCAGATATTAAAGTTGAAAGGGATGGATTTAGGCCTTTTTTAATAAAGAATGCTCAAATTTTTCCGGACATAACAGCTATACAAAATTGCTCTCTTGTTAGCATAGAAGAGAGACAAAACGAAATAATAGAGGTTTTACCAAATAAATTGGTTGGTAATTATCCTGCTAAAATACCAGAAGATCCGGATAAAATTTTACCACCACCTCCGTCGGGAACAGTAGTCTTACCTAAACCTATAATTCCAGAATTAATAATAGTACATCAAGGATCACCGGAAAACCCATCTGCGCCAAATTATAAAGTTAGATTTAAGGATTATATAAAAAATGTTGCTAGCTGTGAAATATTCCCAACATGGTCTGAAAGTACAATAAAAGCGAATATTCATTGCATTATTTCATTTACATTAAATAGAGTTTATACGGAATGGTATAGAGCAAAAGGAAAAAACTTTACTATCTCAAGTTCAACGGCGTATGATCATGCATTTAATTATGGTAGAAACATATTTGATACTATAGATAAGGCTGTAGAAGAAGTTTTTTCAAGTTATATCAGAAGAAAAGGAAAAAAACAGCCTTTACTTACTCAATATTGTGATGGAAAGAAAGTAAAATGTCCAGGGTGGATGACTCAATGGGGAAGTAAATACTTAGGCGATCAAGGGAAAAGTCCTTATCAAATATTAACTTCATTTTATGGGACTGATGTTGAGGTGACTACAGCTGAAAAAGTTGCAGGAATACCACAATCTTATCCAGGATATAAGTTGTCAAGAGGTTCTAAAGGTGAACCAGTGAAAACTATACAAAATCAATTAAATAGAATTTCCAAGAACTATCCTTTAATACCAAAAGTAATTGTTGATGGTGTTTATGGTCAAAAGTGTGTTGACTCGGTAAAAACTTTTCAAAAAATATTTAGATTACTTGAAACAGGAAATGTAGATTATGCGACTTGGTATAAAATTTCGGATGTTTATGTTGGTGTAACTAAAATAGCAGAGTTAAGAGGTACTATACGAAAAGAGGGTGTGGAGAGAGTGTTTTTTCCACCAATGACATATGAAATGTATAGTAGTAAGAGCATTCCACATGTAACTTATTTTGATGATTTAGATTAGTAATTTATAGAACTCAAAATTTTAGATTTTGAGTTCTATTGACTTTAGGATAAGTTCATTAAATAAGTAAAGTTCAAATATATATATTTATGTTAAACTTATTTTACTATAATTATTTAAACTATAAGGAGAAGTATATGATTTTTGATTTTCACGTTCATTCGAACAACTCATTTGATTCAAAAGAAAAAATAATAACTACATGTGAAGAGGCAATTAAAAAAAGGATTTCACACATAGCATTTACTGAGCATTTTTCAGTTGATGAAAATAAAAAAACTTTTGGAACTATGGATTTTAAAAAATATTTATCAGAAATAGATGAAGCAAAAAATAAATTTCCAAGTATAAATATATATACTGGACTTGAACTGTGTGAGCCACATTTAAAAATAGAAGAATTTAAAAAAGAATTAGAAAATTTACCTTTAGATTTTATTTTAGGTTCAATACATAATGTAGGAGAAAAAGGGCTTAGAACTACTGCGAACTTTTATAACTCAACAAAATGTTACGAAGTATACTTTAATCAAGTGTTAGATATGGTTTCTAAAGCTGATTTTGATGTATTAGCTCATATAGATTTAATGGCTAGATATGCTTATGATTCTGTAGGTGGATATAATTTTAATGAGTATAAAGAAGTTATTGAGGAAATATTAAAGAAAGTAATAAGTAGAAATAAAGGAATAGAAATAAATACTTCGGGATTAAGAAATTCATTAAAAAGCATTCATCCTAAAATAGAAATAGTTCAATTATATAAGGATTTAGGAGGAGAAATAATAACAATAGGTTCTGATGCACATAAGGCTTTTGATGTAGGAGAAGGTTGTAGTGAAGCTTTAAGATTAATAGAGGATTTAGGGTTCAAATACATATATACTTTTAAAAATAGACAAGCTATACAATATAAAATAAAGTAATACATAAAAAATGTACTATGTTTAAATTAGCATAGTACATTTTTGATTATATAAGATAATTTTTTATACTCCATCATTATTGAAAATAGGTACATAAGACGTGGTGCTTGTACCACTATCTTGTATAAAACCTTGAGTAACACCAATTGATAAAGCATAGTCGATTAAAGAATCATAGTGTTTTGGATTTAATGGTTTATTTATTTCAGGATAGTTACATACTTTATTCATAGGAGTATATTGATTCATAATACTTATATAAACATAATTACCAAAGCTATTATAGATATCGTCTATAATTTTTTTACTATCAAATAATAATCCTGGAAGCATTAAGTGTCGTATAATAACTCCTTGTTTTATTATACCTTTTTCGTCGAAAACAGGTTTTCCTACTTGTGAAATCATTTCTTTTATAATTTCTTTAAGATTTTTTCTATAACCTAAAGCTTTAGAGTATTTTAATGAATACTTGTCGTTAAAATACTTATAGTCTGGTAGATAAATATCTATATATCCTTTAAGTGCCTGTATGGTTTCAAGGCTATCATATCCATTTGTATTATAGATAATAGGGAGTATTAATCCCTTAGATTTAGCTATATTTAAAGCTTCTATTATTTGAGGTACATAATGAGTTGGTGTTACAAGATTTACATTATTAGCACCTTTTTCTTGTAGTTCTAAAAATATTTGACTAAGTCTTTCTATAGTAATTGTTTTACCAAAACCTTCTTGACTTATAATATGATTTTGGCAAAATACACATTTAAAATTGCAATGAGAAAAAAATACTGTTCCAGAACCGTTTTCTCCAGATATACAAGGTTCTTCCCAAAAATGAAGTTGGGCTTTTGAAACTTCTAGGTTTTTACTAGCATTACAAAAGCCTAATTTATTTTTATATCTGTTTACTTTGCAACCTCTAATGCAAAGCTTACAGTTTTTTAACATATCTTTAGTATCCAATTAAAACACACCCTTTTACTTCTTACACTTTCTAATATAAAAGTATATACATTGAAAAATAAATATCAAGCTTAAAACTCCAAATAATGGATATAAAACTTCTATTAGGTTACCAAATCCTATTTGCGATATAGGAATAGCTATAGCTATAACTATAAATATTGAGTGCTTGTACTTTATATTAAAAGTATTATCTAAAGTTTTGCTTATAGAATATACATCAGAAACTTCTGTTGAAAACATTTCACACCAAATTATGCCCATAAGAAGAAATTGAATAACCCTCCCAAATCTATTAGCAATATAAAGTAATGGAACTTGATATTCGTATATTTGAGGTTGATTTAACATAAGCATAAAGTTTATTGCAACACAAAGAACTGTAAGACCTATAGAACCTAAAACTATACCCCAAAACATAGATTTTTTATTTTTAACTTCTGTGCTTAAAGGTACTAAAACACCAGAACAACAAAGAACATTATATCCACCGTAGAGGATAGAAGATATGAGCCAGTTACCTTCTTGTCCAACTTTCCCATGAAACATATTTAATGTTAAATTGTCTTTATTAAACAATGTGTAAAGAATAAATATAGTTCCAATTATTATTATTAAAGAGGGAACAATTATAGAATTTATACCGATTAATCCATCAGTTCCTTTTAATAAGGTTAATATAGCTATTCCAGCCATTAGTAAAGTTCCTATTATTTTAGGAACTCCAAAACATTGATTTAGTAAGGCACCACTACCGGCTAAGATAATAGCTGCAGATGAAATTAAATAAAAGGTAGTTATAACACCAGTAAATTTGCCTAAGATATTAGGACTAACGGTTTTAATAACATCGCTATAGGAATCTAGCTTATAATTTAAGCTTATTTCTGAGATAATACTACAAAGAAGTACATAAAATAATCCACACAATATTATTCCGAAAAAACTAGGTAATCCAAAGGATGTGAAAAAGTGTGTTATTTCCTTTCCAGAAGCTAGACCAGCCCCTACTATTGTTCCAATAAAAACAGCTGATACTTGAAAAATTTTAATTAGTTCTTTTTTCAAAAAATCTCCTCCATATAATACTTACACATAATATATATGGTTATAATCATACTTTTTATTCTAGTTGGGAAATATAATCTTACATAAAAAATAGGAGTGATAGTATGGTTAAAAAAGTAATAATTTTATTTTTAATTATTGTAATGAATATTTGTTTTATTGGTTGTAATAATAAAAAGCCTATAAGCAAGGATTTACAAAAGGAAATAAGCTTTAATCAATCAATTGCAAAGCAAATTGTTTTAAATTATATGTCTTATTTAAAAAAAGGAGATTATGAAAGTGCAAGGAAACTTTGTTCACCAAATCTTGCCAACAGAAATAAAGAAATTTATGAAGATGAATTAGGAGTGTATTCTTATAAAATATTAGAACTTAGCCAAAGAGCAGATATAACAACTATTAAGGTATTAGTAAATAGGTCTAAAAGGGGTACGCCACAGACTGGATTAGATACAATTACTTTTAAAGTTAAGCAAAATCAAGATGATTTATACGAAATAGTAAGTGCTGTGGGAGCAACTAAATGTCAAGTTTATGTAGATAAAGGTACTTTAAAACTTTTAGATAGAGGAGCAAAGGAAGCTTCACCTAAAGATATAGTAAAATTAGAAGGACTTCCTAAAATGACATATGTAAATTTAGATAAATCAGATATAAAATTAAGTGTACCAAATAAAGAATTTTCAGGTGCTGATTTTTCTTTAAACTTAGATAAGATTGCCATAAGTTCTACTGATGGAAAAGATAGTTTTGTTGGAATTGCTGTTATAGATGAAGCTATAGAAGTTCAAGGAAAAAGTGGTGGAGAAGGGAAAAATGAAAATGGAAAAGATGGAGAAAAAGGTATATGTAAAAAATTAATAGCATTAGATACATATAGAGATATAAGAATAGAAGAAATGTATTTTACTGCAGAGGACAATTATCTAATTGTAGATACTATATCTAAGATGAATATTAGAGATATGAAAATATATGACATAAATACAGAATTGCAAATACAGACTAATTTTAAAGAAATGTTTCCAGAGGATAAATATGAATTATTTTTTGTGAGTAACTCAGGGGTTGATAGTATTATATTTGATGTTAAAGCTAAAAAAGATGCTAGTCAAATAAGGAGAGATGCTCTTGGAAAATATAAAATAAATTTAAAAGAATTAAAAATAGAAAAGGTATAAGTTATAATATATAATATATCAGTCAAAAATTTTGTATGTCAATATAAAGGCGTTAATTTAAACTTTGATTAATTAACGCCTTTAGTAATTTGAAAGAATTATATTCAATTCAATAATATAGAAAATGTTTAAAAGAGGTGAAATTTTGAGTTTACAAGTTAGATGGGGCGATAAAAGATATAAGAGTCTTAATTATTTTTTGAGAGATAAGTTTGGAGAAAAAGTTTTTAAAATTTCCTTAGATGGAGGATTTTCATGTCCTAATAGAGATGGAAAAATTAATTATGGTGGATGTATTTTCTGTAGTGCTAGAGGTTCTGGAGATTTTGCAGGAAAGAGAGAAAATGATATAACACATCAGTTTCAAAATATAAAAGAAATGATGTCTAAAAAGTGGAAGAGTGGAAAATACATAGCATACTTTCAAGCTTATACAAATACTTATGCACCCGTAGATGAACTAAGAAAAAAATATGAAGAAGCTATAAATCAAGAGGGAGTAGTAGCGTTAGCTATAGCAACCAGGCCTGATTGTTTAGATGATGAAGTTTTGGATCTTTTAGAAGAGATGAACAAAAAGGTTTATACTTGGGTTGAGCTAGGTCTTCAAACTATTCATGAAGATACAGCTAGTTTAATAAATAGAGGATATAAATTAGATGTGTATGATAATGCTATAACTAATTTAAGAGATAGAGGAATAGATATTGTAACTCATATTATTTTTGGGTTACCAGGCGAAACTAAGGAAATGATGTTAGAGACTGTTAATTATGTAGCTAACAAAGGTGTACAGGGAGTAAAATTTCATTTATTACATTTAATGAAAGATACTAAATTAGTTAGTTTATATGATGAAGGAAAATTAAAGTTTTTAGAACAAGATGAATATATAGAATTAATATGTAAAAGCATAGCTAAAATGCCTCAGTCAGCAGTGATACATAGATTAACAGGCGATGCTCCAAGAGAAGCATTAATAGGACCTATGTGGAGTTTAAAAAAGTGGGAAGTATTAAATGCTATTGATAAATATTTAGAAGATAATAATTACTATCAAGGTTTGGATATTCATACAAATAAGTAAGAATATTTTGGAGAATATGTTTATAGAATATACTTATGTTAAAGTTTAAAATTTATTATATAAATTAAACTTTAGGAGGGTGTAAAAGTGGCAAATTTATCATTAAAGCATATATATAAAATTTATCCAGGAGATATAACAGCAGTTAGAGATTTTAATTTAGATATTGAAGATAAAGAGTTTATAGTTTTTGTAGGGCCATCTGGATGTGGTAAGTCTACAACTTTAAGAATGATAGCTGGACTTGAGGAGATTTCAAAAGGGGAACTTTCTATAGGAAATAAGTTAGTTAATGAAGTTCCTCCTAAGGACAGAGATATAGCTATGGTTTTTCAAAGTTATGCTTTATATCCACATATGACAGTATATGATAATATGGCTTTTGGTCTTAAAATAAGAAAGCTATCTAAAGAAGATATAGATAAAAAAGTTAAAGAAGCAGCTAAAATTCTTGATATAGAACACTTATTAAATAGAAAACCAAAAGCATTATCGGGTGGACAAAGACAAAGAGTTGCTTTAGGAAGAGCTATTGTAAGAGAACCAAAAGTATTCTTAATGGATGAACCTTTATCAAATTTAGATGCAAAGCTTAGAGTACAAATGAGAACAGAAATTTCAAAGCTTCATAAAAAGTTGCAAACAACATTTATATATGTTACTCATGACCAAACAGAAGCTATGACTATGGGTTCGAGAATAGTTGTTATGAAAGATGGAGTTGTTCAACAAGTTGCAAGTCCACAAGAAATATATGAAAATCCAGCAAATATGTTTGTAGCAGGATTTATTGGAAGTCCACAAATGAATTTTATTAATGCAAAAATAGAATCTGTATCTAATGGAGTAGCTATTGTATTTGGAAGCGAAAAAATACTGTTACCAAAGAATATGGGAGAAAAATTAAAGGGAAATGGCTATTTAGAAAAAGAAGTAATAATGGGAATAAGACCCGAACATATAGAAGATAATGAAGAGTACATTAAAAACAATAATAGTACAACTATTACAGCTAAGATTGAGGTTACAGAGCTTATGGGAGCAGAAAGCTATATTTATGCAATTAATGGCAATAATAATATTACAGTAAGAGTTAATGGAAGTACTTCATTAAAATCTGGAGATACTACAAAGTTTGCTTTAGAGATAGATAAAGTACACATATTTGATAAAGAGACGGAAAAAACTATTCTATAGGAGATATCTTATGTGCAATTTTAGAAACTTTCTTTATGACTTAAACAAAAATACTAATATACCGTTTAAGATTATTTTAGAAGATAGCGTGTCATTAGTTAATTATCTTAAAAGTGACGATTTTTTAATAAAAGAAATTTTATTGGGGAATAAAAAAGCGAAACTTTTAGTAGATAGTGAGTTTCAAGGGTGTACAAGTTTATTAAAGTATTCTATAGAAAATAAATATAGAGAAACTTATTTTAAAAGAGAAGAATTGATAAAGAATGTTTTGGAGAATAAAATATTATTGTCAGAGGAAATAAACCAAATAGATTTAATTTTACATGATTTTAATACCTTATTTTTAATATTAGCAGAAAAAAATAGATGTGAAATTTTAAGTGTATTAAAAGAGGTTTATAATAAAAAAGAATTTATAGTTATATTTTATAAAGATTATATTTTAATCTTAGGTAATTTTGATGAGATAAAAGAACATGCAAAAGGAATAAAGGAACTTGTAAATTTTGATTTATATACTAATTGCTATATAAGTTATAGCGATTTTAAAGGATTTGAACAATTAAAAAAATCTTTTAAAGAAGCTATTAAGTGTTTAAATTTATGCAAGAGTTATGGATTAAAGGAAAAAATATATTCTAATAAAGATTTGTTATTTGAAAAAAGCGTTTTTAATATTAATAAAGATATGAAAGATGAACTATATCAAAAGTTTAAGAGTAAGTTTTCTGATCTTGATAATGAATTCATAAACACTATTCAACAATTTATAAACTGTGATTTAAATATAAGTAAGGCATCTAAGGCATTATATATTCATAGAAATACGTTAATTTATAGATTGGACAAACTTAAAAAAGATACAGGTTATGATATTAGGAATTTTAAAGAAGCAACCATTTTTATGATAGCATTCCTAATATGGAAGGAGAAAAAATTACAATGAATATAGATATAATAATTTCAGCAGATCACATAAAACAAAATCAAATGAAGGATAAAGTTGTAGTTGTTATAGATATGCTTAGGGCTACATCTGTAATAACTACAGCACTTGCGAATGGTTGTAAAAAAGTTATTCCTGTTTTAACAGTTGAAGAGGCTTTTGAAATAGCATCTAAAGATAAGGAAAATACTATATTAGGAGGAGAGAGACAAGCTGTAAAAATAGATGGATTTGATTTTTCAAATTCGCCTCTTGAATATAAGAAGGAATTAGTAGAAGGTAAAGATGTTGTTATAACTACAACTAATGGAACTAGAGCCATAAATGGATGTGAAGGTGCGTATAAAATTTTTGTTGGTGCTATGATAAATGCTAGAGCTATTGCTCTTAAAGTAGCTAAGGAAGAAAAAGACGTAGTTTTTTTAAATGCAGGAACTAATGGTCAATTTTCTATGGATGATTTTATATGTGCAGGATATATGATAAGTTCTTTAATAGAAAACAAACAATACAAACTTACGGATATAGCTAAAACTGCAAAGTATATTTATGAAAGTAATAATAATATTATTGATTATATAAAAAGTGCTAGACATTTTTCTGTAATTACAAGTTTAGGATTACAGGACGATTTAGCATATTGTATGAAAAAAGATTTATATTCTATTGTGCCTGAATATAAAAATAAAGAAATAAAAATTTGTGATTTATAGCTTGCATTCAAAATTTAGATAAATTGTATCCTTATAAAATTAGCAGTTCAAAATTTTGAACTGCTAATTTGTTTTATATAACTTGAAATACAAAGAACTTTAAGTAATAACTTTCATCAGAATTCCAAAGAATTGGGTGGTCTGCTGATTGAGTTCTAAATTCAATTTGCTTTAATTGTCTTCTTGAATCTCTAGCAGCTTCTGCTATTGTTTTCTTTAGAAGTTCTTCACTCATATAATGTGAGCATGAGCAAGTTACAAAATATCCGCCTTCTTTAACCATTTTAAGTCCTCTAAGGTTTATTTCTTTATAACCTTTTTTAGCACCTAAAATTGTGTTTCTTGATTTTGTAAATGCAGGTGGGTCTAGTATAACGACATCAAACTTTCTACCTTCCCTTGCCCATTGAGGAAGTACATCAAAAGCATTATGTTTTTCAAATTTAACTACACCTTGTAGATTATTAAGTTCTGAATTTTTAGTAGCACAGTCTACTGCGTGTTGAGAAACATCAACACCAAGAACTGATTTAGCTCCAGCTATACCGGCGTTTAATGCAAAAGAACCTGTATGTGTAAAGCAATCTAAAACATCTGCATCCTTACAAATTCTATGTATTGCAGCTCTATTTTCTTTTTGATCTAAGAAGAAACCTGTTTTTTGACCTTCTGCTAAATCAACAATGTATTTAACACCATTTTCTATGATTTGAACCATTGTATCAAAAGGCTCAGTTAAAAATCCTTTTTTCTGCTCTAATCCTTCGATTTCTCTAGTTGTTAAGTCACTTCTTTCGTAGACACCCTTAGCACCATACTCTTCTACTAAGATCTTTACTATTAAGTCTCTATATTTATCCATTCCTAAAGTTGAAATTTGTATTACATAATAATCTTCAAATTTATCAACAGTTAATCCTGGAAGAAAATCAGCTTCTCCAAATATAAAACGACAACTTGAAGTATCTATAACTTTTTTTCTATAGTCCCAAGCAGCCTTAAATCTTTTTTTAAATAAGTTCTCATCAATTTCTTCTTCTATATTTCTTGTCATTATTCTTATAGTGATTTTAGAATGGTCATTTACATAACCTTTTCCTATAAAAAATCCTTTAGCGTTATAGACTTCTACGATATCACCGTTTTCGTATTCACCATCATATTCGTTTATTTCATCGATATATATCCAAGGACGACCAGCTTCAACTTTTTTGCTTAAGCCTTTGTGTAAGTAAAATTTACTAGCCATTGATTGTATCTCCTTTATGTATATAGTGTATTAGACCACTAAATATTTTATTTATAAAATTATACCATAACATTATATTTCACTATAGATAAATAATTATCTTAGAAGTTAGGAGAATGTTTTATATGGTATAATATAGAAAGATATAAAATTAAAGGTAAGGTAGAATATGAAAGGAAAATTAGGAGATTTTAATTTCAATAAGCTATTCATAATTTCTTTAGGATTAAACATAATACAAATCTCATTTATATTCATATTAATTCATTATAAAAATAAAACTGGAATAGTAGTTTATGCTAACTTAATACTTTATATAGTTATGATAACTATGACTGTAAATACTATTGTTACTGGATATAGTTATTATTTATTTTTTATAAATAAAGGAGAAAAAAGCTTTTTAGAAACTTTAAAAAATTTAGAGGATTTTAACAGTAAATTAAGAGAACAAAGACATGATTATTTAAATCATATGCAAGTTATATATACTTTAATGGAACTTGAAGAATATAAAGAAGCTAAAGAATATATAGAGCCCGTGTATAGAGAGATTTTAAAAGTAAGTAAAGCTTTAAAAACTTCAATTCCTGCTGTAAATGCACTTCTTCAAGCAAAAATTCAAATGGCTGAAGAAAATGATATAAATATAGAATTAGAAATAAAAACAACTTTAGAAAAGTTAAAAATGGAACCTTGGGAGTTTTGTAAACTATTAGGTAATATAATCGACAATAGTATATATGCCTTAAAAGAACAAATAAATAAGGAAAGATATTGTATATCTATAGAACTTATGGAAAATGTTAATTATGTAGTAGTTAACATAACTAATAATGGACCTAAAATACCTAACGAATTAATAAGAAAAATATTTAATGAAGGTTATACAACTAAAGGTAATAAAGGTGATGGAATGGGATTGTTTATAGTTAAATCTTTGGTTGAAAAATACAAAGGAAATATAAGTGTTTATTCAAAAGATGAGAGAACAAATTTCTATATTACTATTCCTAAAGTTATGTAATTTCATTATATAAAAGTGACGTTTGAATCTTAAAAATGTATATTGTAATACACATTAGTTACATATTGTAGCTTAATATAATAATATATAATAAAGTAAAAATTAGGAGATAGGAGGATGAAATGATAGCTACAAGTATTAGTGGATTTGTAATAATACTTTTAATTATAGGATTTGTATTAGCTACTGTAGAAATGATATTGCCGGGCTTTGGAGCACCAGGAATAACTGCAACTATTTGTTTTGCCTTAGCAGTAATTTTTGGTTCTAGCAATATTGTTGGAGCAATAGTTATGAGTATGATTATTTTATCTATATTAGGTGTGTTATTAGCTATAATTTTAACTTTGTTTGCAAAGAAAAAAATTGTGTCGCCATTTATACTAAAAGAAGAGCAAAAAAAAGTAAATGGATATATAAGTTCTTCAGACTTAGAGTATTTACTTGGAAAAAAAGGTATTGCAAAAACAGATTTAAGACCTTCAGGTTCTGCTGATTTTGAAGGTGTTAAATTTGATGTAGTTGCAGATGGTGAATATATACAAAAAGGCACAAAAATAAAAATTTTTAAAGTAGAAGGATCAAAATTAATAGTAAAACAAATAGATTAAGGAGGAGTAGAGAATGATTGAAAAATTGATATTAATAGCTGTAATAATAATATTTTTAATATTATTCTTTGTTTTTATTCCATTAGGATTATGGATATCAGCATTAGCAGCTAATGTTAGAGTTAGTATTGTAAATTTAATCGGAATGAGACTTAGGAGGGTTTCGCCCAATAAAATTATTTTACCATTAGTCAAAGCAATAAAGGCTGGTTTAAATATTCATATAAATCAATTAGAAGCCCACTATTTAGCTGGTGGTAATGTTGATAAAGTTATAGATGCATTAATTGCAGCGCATAGAGCTGATATAGATTTACAATTTGAAAAAGCTGCAGCTATAGATTTAGCTGGTAGAAATGTTCTAGAAGCTGTAAAAATGAGTGTTAATCCGAAGGTTATAGAAACTCCTAATGTTGCAGCAGTTGCAAAAGATGGAATAGAGCTTTTAGTTAAAGCACGAGTTACTGTTAGAACAAATTTAGAAAGATTAGTTGGTGGAGCTGGTGAAGCTACTATACTTGCAAGAGTTGGAGAAGGAATAGTAACAACTGTTGGTTCTTCAAAAAGCCATAAAGAAGTTTTAGAAAATCCTGATATAATTTCTCAAACTGTTTTAAACAAAGGTCTTGATGCAGGAACTGCATTTGAAATTTTATCAATAGATATAGCAGATGTAGATGTTGGAAGAAATATAGGAGCTCAATTACAAACATTACAAGCGGAAGCTGATAAAAATATAGCACAAGCTAAAGCAGAGGAAAGAAGAGCAATGGCTGTTGCAAGAGAGCAAGAAATGAAAGCTTATGTTGTTGAAGCAGAAGCTGAAGTTCCAAAGGCATTAGCTCAAGCTTTAAGAGAAGGAAAACTTGGAATAATGGATTATTATGATATGCAAAATATAATTGCAGATACAAAAATGAGAAGTTCAATTTCTGACTCTGGCAAGAAAAGTAATGAAATTGTAGATAATAAAGAAAATACAGATAAGTAATCCTTGAATTAAGGAGCGATTGCTATGGGAAAATCAAAAGATTTAAAAGATATTTTAAAAATAGCAGAAACTTATACTAAATCAATAGTTAATGGAGATATAGATATTAAAGGTGGTTTAGTAGAACAGGTTCAAAATAAAATAAAACAAGGCTTACAAATAACAGAAGAAAAGGTTACAGAGATAGCAGAGTATTTTGATAATGAAGATATAAAAGAAAAAGCTAAGGATATAAAAAATGAATATTTAAAAGCTAAAGTTAAAGCTGAAAGAGAAGATTTCAAAAATAATAACTTAACAAATAATGATTATGAAAAAACTCAAGAAGAATTTTCAGTAAATAATTTAGCAGAAAATATTTCTTTAAATGAGCTTAAAAAAGCAGTTTTATATTCTGAAATACTTGGTAAACCAAGATGCAAAACTAGAAAAAGGAGAATACGAAATGGGGTTTAAAGTTCTTATTGCTGATGATGAAGTTGGTATGAGAATAATAATAAAAAAGATATTAAATAAAATAGAAGGTTTCGAAATTATAGGAGAAGCTAGTAGTGGACATGAAGCATTAGCATTATTTGAGCAATATCGCCCTGATGTGGTATTTCTAGATGTTGAAATGCCAGAACTTTTAGGTATTGATTGTGCTAAAAAAATAGTAGATATAAATCCTAAAGCTATAATTATTTTTGCTACAGCACATTCTCAGTATATGCCAGAAGCTTTTCAAATTTATGCCTTCGATTATTTAATAAAACCCTTTAAAGTAGAGCGTGTTTTTCAAACATTAGATAGAATAAAAAGCTTACACTCACCTAAGTTAACAAATGATTTAGATAAAATAATAAGGCATGAGAAAAATTTAGATAAGCTAATGATAAAAAATAAGGATGGTGTAAGCTTTGTAGATTCTAAAGAAATAATTTTAGTACAAAGAGAAGAAAGATATACAGTAATATATACAGCTAATGATAGTTTTACAACATCTGCGTCTTTAACGGATATAGAAGAAAAACTAGATAAAGCTCAGTTTTTTAGAAGTCACAAATCATATATAATTAATTTATCAATGATAACTAGAATTTATCCCTATGGAAGATGGACATATGTTGTTAAATTAAAAGGTATAAAAGGCGATGCTTTATTGACACATGATAAATATGAAGAAATTAAAAAATTATTTAGTATATAGAAGTTAAAATTTTTAGCTATTTAAATCTAAAAGAAAATTAGATTTAAATAGCTATTTTCTTTTTTATAGGAATATAACAAGAAGATAGTAAATATTTATAAATTAAGATTGACTATATAAATATTAAGGAGAATATATGATAAGGCGAAAATTTCCTAAAGGTATGAATAAAAATTCAATAGAGACTATTATTGATTATGAAAATGAGAGATGTTATAAAACATCTTTTAAACTTAATAGAAGAGGAAAAAGTAAAGTTTTAGTTTTAGGAAGGGCTCCTAAGAAGTGTAGTGAATTATATATAAATAAAAGTGTGCAAAGAATAGTTAAATACTTAAATAGCAAAAAAGAAACTATAGGTTCTATATTAAATGTTGTTATGGTAAATTTATTCGTTCCTTTCGAATATGATAGGGAAACAATAAAAGAAGTTTTAGAAGAAAAAGGAGAAAGCTTTATTACTGGAAATGATGATAAATTTATATTAGATGATAATATTATAAAAAATAATGAGATTATAAAAGAAGAAATAATGTCATCAGATTATATAATATTAGCTTGGGGAGAACCTTTAAAAGATATAGAATTATTATACAATAGTAGAGTTCAAGATATTTTGAAAATTATAAGAAATTGCAATGTTGAGAAGGATTTAAATAAAGTAGTTTATACAATAGGTGACCTAACTAAAAAAGGGTACCCAAGACATTGTATGAATTGGAATACTAGAGATGAACTTGTTAATTATTTTGATTAAGAAAAGCAATGGGAAATTGCTATTCCCATTGCTTTTCTAAATAAGTGTTTATTAAATCTTGAATCTTAGGTGTACATCTTTTGCCTGAGCAACCACCAGAACCAGAGCCGGTAACTTTTTTTATTTCTTCAACAGTTAGAGCACCATTTCTAATGGCATTTTTAATTTTAATTCTAGGAATTGCGTTACACAAACAAACCTTTGTAAGTTTATCTAAAATTTGTTCATTCAAATTATTTTCCATATTTAAACACTCCGTAGATGTTAATTTTAAAAGGGGAATTAATAAATTTTATAATACTATTAAATCATTCTATCATAATTAAGTCAATATTAAATAATAATAATTATCCTAAAATATTTGGCATCTTTCTTAGTATTCAAATAATTGACATTATAAATGTATTACTATATAATTTGAATTAATAAATGCTATGATGAGGGCAAGTACTTAAGTTAGTTACTTTTAGAGAGCAACTGGATGGTGTGAAGTTGTAGTAAACCTTAGGGAAAATCACCTAGGAGCTGGAAGCTGAAAGGAATACCGAATAAGCTATCTCGTTAACCTGCGTTAAAGGACAGAGTATGTTTGTACTTGAAGAAACTTCCCTAACATATTGTTATTTATATTTATGATGTTAAAAATTATATAGGGAAAACCAATAGGTGGTATAGCGAATACAACTTCGTCCTAATGGACGGAGTTTTTTTATTTTTTAAAATAAGTTAATTACTTATAGTAATGGATACAATATAGAAATGAAAGGAGATTAAATAAAATGAGTAAATACAAGAAAGTAGATACTTCAAGAAGCTTTGTAGATATGGAAAAAGATATTGCAAAGCTTTGGAAAGAAAAAGATGTTATACAAAAGAACTTTGATGCAAATAATGATGGTGAATATTTCACTTTTTATGATGGGCCTCCAACTGCAAATGGAAAGCCTCATGTAGGACATATTTTAACAAGAGTAATGAAAGATATAATCCCAAGATATAAGGTAATGAAGGGATATAAAGTACTTAGAAAAGCTGGATGGGATACACATGGTCTTCCAGTTGAACTTGAAATTGAAAAAAAATTAGGAATTTCAGGTAAACCACAAATAGAAAATTACGGTGTAGAAAAATTCGTTAAGGAATGTAAAGGTAGCGTATTTTCATATGTAAGCATGTGGGAAAAGATGTCTGATCAAATAGGTTACTGGGTTGATATGGAAAATCCATACGTAACTTACCATGATAATTACATTGAGTCAGTTTGGTGGGCATTAAAGCAAATGTGGGATAAGGACTTGTTATATAAAGGACATAAGATAATTCCTTACTGTCCAAGATGTGGAACAGCTTTATCATCTCACGAGGTTGCTCAAGGATATAAAGATGTAAAAGATGCTACAGCTATAGTTAAGTTTAAAGTTAAGGGAGAAGAAAACAAGTATATACTTGCTTGGACGACAACCCCTTGGACACTTCCATCAAACGTAGCTTTAGCAGTAAATAAAGCTTATGATTATGTGGAAATAACTCAAAATGGAGAAAACTTTATCCTTGCAAAAGAGTTATTAGGTAAAGTAGTTGGAGAAGAGTATGAAATAGTTAAAGAATTTAAGGGAGAAGAGTTATTAGGCTTAGAATATGAGCAATTATTTAACTTCTATACTCCTGATAAGAAGGCTTTCTTTATAATTCATGGAGATTTCGTTACTCTTTCAGATGGTACAGGAATAGTTCATATAGCACCTGCTTATGGCGAAGATGATAACTTAGTTGCTAATAAAAATGGATTACCTTTAATCAATTTAGTTGATGGAGAAGGAAAGTTTGTTGATTGTGTTGAGCCTTGGAAAGGGCTATTCGTTAAAAAAGCGGATGCTAAAATTATAGAATACATGAAAGAAACTAATAAATTATATAAATCAGAGAAGTTTACTCACTCATATCCACATTGCTGGAGATGTGATACACCACTTCTATACTATCCAAGAGATAGTTGGTTTGTAAGAATGACATCGTTAAGAGATAAGTTACTAGAAAATAATGATAAAATAAATTGGTTACCAGATAACATTAGAACAGGAAGATTCGGTAAATTCCTTGAAAATGTTATTGACTGGGGAATATCAAGAGATAGATATTGGGGAACTCCATTACCTATTTGGGAATGTGAATGTGGTCACAGAGATTGTATAGGTAGTAGAGAAGAGCTTATTAAAAAGGGTATTAATGTACCTAAAGATATAGAGTTCCATAAACCTTATATAGATGAAGTGAAATTAACATGTGAATGTTGTGGAAAAGAAATGAAGAGAACAGCAGAAGTTATAGACTGTTGGTTCGACTCAGGTTCAATGCCGTTTGCACAACATCATTATCCATTTGAAAATAAAGAAGTATTTGAAGCTAACTTCCCTGCACAATTTATATCAGAAGCAGTTGACCAAACAAGAGGATGGTTCTATACATTATTAGCTATTTCAACAGCTATATTTGATAAGAATCCATTTGAAAATTGTATAGTTTTAGGTCATGTTTTAGATAAGCATGGAATAAAGATGTCAAAGCATAAAGGTAATGTTGTTGACCCATTTGAGGTATTAGAAGCACAAGGTGCAGATGCAACAAGATGGCATTTCTATACTGCTAGTGCTCCATGGCTTCCAACAAGATTCTCAATAGATGATGTTGCAGAAGCTCAAAGAAAATTCCTAAGCACATTATGGAATGTATACTCATTCTATGTTTTATATGCAAATTTAGATGAATTTGATCCAAGTAAATATGCTGATTTTGAATCAGATAATGTAATGGATAAATGGATTATTTCAAAATTAAATACATTAATCAAGACGGTTGATAATGATTTGAATGAATATAAAATAACTCAAGCAGCTTTATCAATAGAAGAGTTTACGGATGAATTATCAAATTGGTATGTAAGAAGAAATAGAGCTAGATACTGGAGTTCAGATTTAACTGATGATAAGATAGGTGCATATATAACACTACACAAAGTATTAACTACTTTAGTTAAGATTGCAGCACCATTCATTCCATTTATAACAGAAGAGATTTATCAAAATCTTGTTGTTAATTTTGAAGAGAACGCTCCAGAAAGTGTTCATTTATGCCAATGGCCTGCTTATAATGAAAAAGCAGTTGATAAAAAGTTAGAAGCTGATATGGATTTAGGTTACTCAATAGTTAAACTTGGTAGAAGTGCTAGAAATGGTGCTAATATTAAAAATAGACAGCCACTTTCTAAAATGTTAATTTCAACTGAGTCACTTCCAGAGTACTATGGAGATATAATAAAGGATGAACTTAACATTAAGAGTGTAGAGTTTGGTTCAGATCTTTCAAAATATGTTAACTTTGAAATTAAGCCTAACTTACCTGTGTTAGGAAGAGCTTATGGTAAATTAATACCAGGAATAAGAAAAGAAATAGCTTCAAGAAATCAAATGGAACTTGCTCAAACAATTCAAAAAGGTGAAGTTGTTACTATAACTGTAGATGGAACTGAGATTGAATTAAATAAAGACAGTGTATTAGTTACAATGCAAGGTCTTGAAGGGTATGCTTTTGCTGGAGAAGGCTCAATAGGTGTAGTTTTAGATACAACTATAACTGAAGAGTTAAAAGAAGAAGGATATGTAAGAGAAATAATTTCTAAGATTCAAAACATGAGAAAAGAAAGTGGATTTGAAGTATTAGATAAGATTAACTTATATGTTGCTAAGAATGATATGCTTTTAGAAGTTGTTAAGAAATTTAGTAATGTAATTAAGAGTGAAACATTAACTGTAGAGATTAATTACAATGGAGAAACTACTTATACTGAAAGTACTATAAATGGTGAAAAGCTTCAAATGGCAGTAGAAAGAATTTAATATAAGTTTTTTATAGAGTATTCCATAAAAGTTACTTTTGTGGGATACTCTTTATTTTAAAAGATAATTAAATATTTAATTATCAAATATTCATAAATTTATATTAATATTTAAATAGGGGTTTAATGAAATTATTAAATGGTTAGGATTATTAAATATAAAAATTGTTTAAAATAATAATTAAAAGCTAAAATATTTAATTATATTAAAAATACATATGATAACATTATATAAAAGGGTAAAAAAATCTTGTATAAATTACATTTAAACAGTATAATGCAGATGTTATGTAAAATTTTCATAAAAATAGGAGTGAGATTTAATGGCTACTTCAATAAAAGATGTTGCAAGAGAAGCAGGAGTTTCTATTGCTACAGTTTCAAGAGTATTGAATGATATAGACGTTGTGAACGAAGAAACAAAGAAAAAAGTTTTAGATGCTATAAAAAAGCTTGGATATAGACCAAATATTGTTGCAAGAAGTTTAAAAACACAAAGAACTAAGACCATAGGAATAGTTGTACCAGATATATCTAATCAGGTTTATCCTGAAATCGTTAGAGGAGCTGAAGACGTAGCAAATATATATGATTATAATGTAATGCTTTGTAATTCAGATTTCGACTTAGAAAAAGAAAAAGAGTATTTAAGAGTTCTTAAAGAAAAAATGGTAGATGGTGTTTTATATATGACTTGTGCATTAGAAGAGGACACTGTTGAATTAATTGATGAACTAGATTTAAAAACTGTTCTTGTTGAAACTAAAGATAAAGAAGGAAAGCTTCCAAGTGTAATAATAGACAATGTTGCAGCAGAATATGATGCTACTAAGTATATTATAGAAAAGGGAAGTAAAAACATTGCATTTATAGGGATGAAAACTAATTCTAATAATGCAGGAGTAAAAAGATTTGAAGGTTATAAAAATGCTTTAGACGAAGCAAATCTACAATTTAATGAAGATTTAGTATACTTAGATTGTTTAAAAGTTAAAACAGGTTACGCTGGAGTTTTAAATATTTTAAAGAAAGACACGAATATAGATGGAATAGTTTGCGCATCAGATGAAATTGCTATGGGAGCTATAAATGCATTAAGAGATAATGGAATAAGAGTTCCTGAAGATGTTAATGTAATTGGATTTAATGATATTGATTCAGCTTCTGTGTTCTATCCAAAGTTAACAACTATATCACAACCTATGTATGATATGGGATCAATTGCAATGAGAATGCTTATAAAGTTAATAAATCAAAAAACTTTAGAAGAAGGACATTATATATTAGAACATAAATTAATAGAAAGAGATAGCTGTAAATAATACTTAGTTATTAGTGCCTTGTAAAGAGAAATTAGTTTTAATTTTATCTTTACAAGGTATTAATTTTTTAATGGAGGAGGATTTTATTATAATGGACAGACAACAAAGATTAGGACATGAACCTATAGGAAAGTTACTGTTTGATTTTTCAATTCCTGCAATAGTAGGTATGTTAGTTAATGCATTATATAATATAATTGACAGAATATATATAGGTAATATTCCAGTAATAGGAGATGTAGCTATAACTGGTGTTGGCATAACTCTGCCAATAATGACTATAATACTTGCTTTTGGAATGTTGATAGGAATTGGTGCCGCAGCATGTATATCTTTAAAGCTTGGAAGGCATAAAAAAGAGGAAGCAGAAGAGATTTTAGGAAATGCAGTAACACTTTTAATAATAGTAGGAGTAGTTATATCAATAGTAGGAAATTTATTTGCAAAAGATATATTGTCTTTATTTGGTGCAAGTAGCAATACCTTAGTATATGCTAAAGAATTTGTAAGCATAATTTTTTATGGAACAATATTTAATATAATAAGTTTTGGCTTAAATAATTGTATCAGAGCAGAAGGTAGCCCTAAAATAGCTATGATAACTATGCTTTTAGGTGCAATTTTAAATATAATTTTAGATCCTATATTTATATTTATTTTTGGATTAGGAGTAAGAGGAGCGGCTTTAGCTACTGTATTATCCCAAATTGTTACAACTATATGGACCATGAGATATTATTTAAGTGGGGCAAGCACTCTAAAAATAAAAATTAAGAATTTAAAATTAAAATGGAGTTTTATGAAAAGCATTTTTGCTATAGGAATGTCACCATTTTCTATGCAATTAGCTGCAAGTTTAGTTCAAATAACTTCAAATGGAGCACTTATAAAATATGGTGGGGATTTAGCGGTTGGTGCCATGACTATAATTAGTTCAATATCAATGATATTTTTTATGCCTATATTTGGTATAAATCAAGGTTCACAGCCTATAATAGGATTTAATTATGGTGCTAAACAATTCAAAAGAGTTAAAGATACTGTAAAGTATGGAGCTATTTCAGCTACTATTATAATGCTTATAGGTTTTTTATTAGTTCAAATTCATCCGCAAATAGTTATTAAAATATTTAATAGAGATAAAACATTGGTTAATACCACTGTTCAAGGTATAAGAATTTATTTAGCTATGATTCCAGTAGTAGGATTTCAAATAATAAGTTCAAATTATTTTCAATCCATAGGAAAAGCTAAGATTTCAATGTTTTTAAGTTTGTTAAGACAAGTGATAATATTAATACCGATGTTATTAATATTGCCTAAATTTTTTGGGCTTATAGGTGTTTGGTGTGCTGGTCCAATATCAGATGCATTATCTAGTTTAGTAACAGGAATAATATTTTATAAAGACATAAAAAAATTGCATATACAAGAATAAAACACAAGGTCTAATTAGTAATAATCTTATTAGACCTTGTGTTTTTATATTATATTAAAGAATACCCTCATTTTTTAATATATCTTCTAATTCTTGAACTCTATTTGTTAATTTTAAGAAATTTTCTTTTAAGTTGTCTTTTAAAATGGATGATTCATCTAACGCTTTTTCCATAAATTCTACTGCTTCTAAAGCGGCATCTATTTCATTTTGAGCAAGTTGTAAATTTTTTGAGTTCATAAACAAATCTCCTTTAGTGTTTAAATTTCAAAAGGTTAATTATATAGTTTTATCGTAACATTACTAAACAGCTATTTCAAGGCATATATTATATAGACATTTACATAAATCTAGTTGGAGGTAATTTATGATTAATTATATATGGTTTTTCATGGTTTTTTTAGGTGTTATGTTTGGTATTTTTACAGGAAAAGGTGAGGTTATAAGTAAGGCTATTATTGAATCTTCAGAATCTACAACCACCTTAATAATTGGATTTATAGGTACTATGTGTTTTTGGAATGGTACTATGAGAGTAGCTGAAAAAAGTGGACTAACTGATAAGTTAGCAAATTTATTAAGACCTATATTAAAAAAATTATTTAAAGAATCTTCAAAGGATGAAAAAACTTTAGGTGCAATAGTATTAAATTTAACCGCTAATATATTAGGTCTATCAAATGCAGCTACACCATTTGGAATAAAGGCTATGGAAGGTATGGACAGGCTTAACAAAGAAAAAGGAGTAGCATCAAATGATATGGTACTTTTTTTAGTAATAAATGCAGCTTGTGTGCAACTTGTTCCGTCAACTGTAATATCTATAAGAGCGGCAGAAGGGTCTATAAATCCAGGAATAATAATATTACCAGCAATATTATCTACAGCAATAGCTTGTTGTTTTGCAATTACTGTGTGTAAGCTACTACAACGTTATTTTTAGGAGAATTTTATATGTTTAATTATATATTGAAAAGTATTATACCTATAATTTTTATTCTTATAATAGGTTATGGAATGATAAAAGGGAAAAAAGTTTATGAATGGTTTGTAGAAGGTGCTAAGGATGGGCTTATAACTTGTTTAAAGATATTTCCCTATCTTTTAGCAATGATTTTAGCTGTGAGAATTTTTAGGGAAGCAGGACTTCTTAACATTGTGAATTCTATTTTATCTCCATTAGGGGATTTAATAGGATTACCTGAAGAAATTATTCCTTTAACATTAATAAAACCTTTATCAGGAAGTGGTGCTGTAGGAGTTTTCACGGAAATTTTAAGAGAATATGGTGCTGATAGTTTTATTGGATTAACAGCTTCGGTAATAATGGGAACTACAGAAACAATATTTTATACAATAACTGTGTACTTTGGTGCTATTAAAATAAAAAAGATACGTCATACTTTATGGACTGCTATTATGGCTGATGTTGTAGCTATTATTTCAGCAGTAACTTTAGTTAGGATATGTTTATTATAAAAACACAAAAAGAGGATTCAAATTTGAACCCTCTTTTTTATAGATTTAAAGCCCCTATTGCTTATTGCTTAAAACATATTTTGGATGCCCCATATCCAAAATTAAATAATAACAGTATATAAAAAAACACTATTAAATGTATTATAACAGAAAAATTGAAAGAATAAAGAGTAATTTATGCAATTTACAAATTTTTTGTTAATTTTAGATAATATAAATAAATAGATAAAAATATGGCTGTTTATTTATTAAATTTTAGGTATATTTATACAAATTAAAGTGATATAATTTAAATATAAAGACAAATCAGAAAATTTGTACTTAATACAAAAACAAAATATAAAAGGGGTTGTAACAGATGGGAAGTAAAGCTTTACAAAAGTTTTTAGATGAACATTTAAATGATTTAAAAAGTAAAGGTTTATACAATGTAATAGACGTTTTAGAAAGTTCTAATGGTCCAGTTATAAAAATAGCAGGAAAGGAATTAGTAAACCTTTCTTCTAATAACTATTTAGGATTAGCAACTGACCCAAGAATGAAAGAAGCAGATATGGCAGCAACAAAGAAATATGGAGCAGGTGCAGGTGCTGTTAGAACTATAAATGGTACTTTAGAAATCCATATGGAACTAGAAAAGAAGATAGCAGAATTTAAACATACTGAAGCTGCGATAGCTTTCCAATCAGGATTTAACTGTAATGCAGGTGCAATTCAAGCTGTCATGGACAAAAATGATGCTATATTATCAGATGAATTAAACCATGCATCAATTATAGATGGATGTAAGTTATCAAGAGCTAAAATTATAAGATTTAAACATAGTGACATGGAAGATTTAAAAGCTAGAGCTAAAGAAGCAAGAGAAAGTGGATTATATAACAAAATAATGGTCATTTCTGATGGCGTATTCTCAATGGATGGAGATGTGGTTAAATTACCAGAAATGGTTAAAATTGCAGAAGAGTTTGATTTAATTACTTATATTGATGATGCTCATGGTTCAGGCGTAATGGGTAAAGGTGCTGGAACAGTTAAGCATTTTGGATTATCAGATAAAGTTGATTTCCAAATAGGTACATTATCAAAAGCAATTGGTGTTGTTGGAGGATATGTAGCAGGTTCTAAGGATTTAATCGATTGGTTAAAAGTTAGAGCTAGACCATTCTTATTCTCAACATCATTAACTCCAGGAGCAGCTGGTGCTTGTATAGAAGCATTTAAAATATTAAGTGATAGTGACGAATTAGTAAATAAACTTTGGGAAAACGGTAGATATTTAAAAGAAGGATTAAAAGAATTAGGTTTTGATATTGGACATAGTGAAACTCCAATAACTCCTTGTATAATTGGGGACGAAAAATTAACTCAACAATTTTCAAAGAAATTAATTGAAGAGGGAGTGTATGCAAAATCAATAGTATTCCCAACAGTACCACTTGGAACTGGAAGAGTAAGAAACATGCCTAATGCAGCTCATACTAAAGAAATGTTAGATAAAGCTTTAGAAGTTTATAAAAAAGTTGGTAAAGAATTAGGTGTAATTAAATAATAGTAACAGTTGGAGGGTTTGAGACGATGAAAAAGATATTAGTTACAGGTTCATTAGGTCAGATTGGATCAGAATTAGTTACACATTTAAGAAAAAGCTATGGTGATTCCAATATTATAGCTACAGATATAAGAGAAATTAAAGATAATCCTGTAGTTCAAGCGGGTCCATTTGAAACATTAGACGTTTTAGATGCAAATAGAATGGGTGAAATTGCAAAGAAATACAATGTAGATACAATTATTCACTTAGCAGCATTACTTTCAGCTGTTGCAGAAGCTAAACCAACATTAGCTTGGCAAATAAATATGGGGGGATTATTTAATGCACTAGAAGTAGCTAGAGAGTGTGAATGCAAATTCTTTACTCCAAGTTCAATAGGTGCTTTTGGTGATTCAACTCCAAAGGATAATACTCCTCAAGATACAATACAAAGACCAGGTACAATGTACGGAGTTACTAAAGTATCAGGAGAATTATTATGCGATTACTACAACAAAAGATTTGGCGTAGATACAAGAGGTGTTAGATTTCCAGGACTTATATCTTATGTAGCTCCTCCAGGTGGTGGAACTACTGATTATGCAGTAGATATTTATTATAAAGCACTTCAAGAAGGTAGATATAATTCATATATAGCAGAAGGAACTTATATGGATATGATGTATATGCCAGATGCTTTAAATGCAATACAAACACTTTTAGAGACTGATTCCTCTAAATTAAAACATAGAAATGCATTTAATATTACAGCTATGAGTTTTGAACCAAGTCAAATAGCTGCTGAAATTAGAAAACATATACCAAATTTTGAAATGACTTATGAAGTTGACCCTGTAAGACAAGCTATTGCTAATTCATGGCCAAATTCGATTGATTGTACTTGTGCAAAAGAAGAATGGGGCTTTAAAGCTCAATATGACTTAGCATCAATGACAACAGATATTTTAGATAAATTAAGACTTAAATTAGATATAAGATAATATATTAAAATACAAATGTTATCTATAAATTAAGAACTTCGCAAAGCGGAGTTCTTAATTTATAAGTAAAATTCTTTAAATTCAATTATTATGGGAGGAAATAATAAATGAATTTAGAAAGATATTATATAGTTAATGAAAAAGTGTTACCTGAAATTTTTCTTAAAGTTATAAAAGTAAAAGAGCTTATTTATACAGGAGAAGTTAAGGATATAACAGAGGGTGTTAAAAGTGTTGGGATAAGCAGAAGTGCTTATTACAAATATAAAGATTATATTTTTCCTGTAAGCGAATCAATTAATAGTAAAAAAATAACCTTAGCTATATTACTAAAGCATGAACCAGGTGCATTATCTAGAGTTTTAGATAAACTTGCTGAAAATTATGCAAGTGTATTAACCATAAACCAAGATATTCCAATAAATATGATGGCGAATGTAACAGTAACTTTAGATATATCTACTATGCCAATTAAGATAAAAAGCTTAATAGAACAATTGAGTCAATTAGAGTTTGTAATTAAGGCTAAATTATTTGCTAAAGAATAATTTAAAATAGATAGTATGATATAATTTAGGCGTAAAATAATATTGTAAAGGGGATAAGAATTATGAAAAAAGAAGTATTTATTAATAACAGAAAAAGATTATATGAAACTTTAGAGGATAATTCAGTAGTTATTTTATTTGCAGGACAAGCACCTAAAAAAAGTGCAGACCAATCATATATTTTTACTCCAAATAGAAACTTTTATTATATAACAGGTATTGATGAGCCGGTGCATATAGTTGCATTATCAAAAGTTAATAATGAAGTTGATGAAAAATTATTTGTTAAAAAACCTGATTCTATAATGGAAAAATGGTATGGAAAAACTATTAGAAAAGATGAAGCAATAAAAGTGTCAGGTATAGATGATGTAGAGTATTTAGAGGATTTTGAAAATGTTATTCATAGCTTAATTGTTACAAGTAAAGTAAAAAATATTTATTTAGATTTAGAGAGAGATAGCTTTGAAGAGAGAACAACTTTAACTGAAAGTTTTGCTAAAAAAATATTTAAAAAATATCCTTATGTAAGTGTTAAAAATATATATGATTCAATATGCAATTTAAGATTAATTAAATGCGATGAGGAAATAGAAGAGTTGAGGAAAGCCATAAATATAACAATAGATGGAGTGGAAATGATGATGAAAAAAGCTACTCCAAAAATGAAAGAGAATGAATTGGAAGCATATTTTGATTTTGTTTGTAAAACTAAAGGAGCTAATGATGTAGCTTTTAAAAACATTATAGCATCAGGTGTTAATGGTTCAATTCTCCATTATGTTGATAACAATTGTGAAATAGGAGAAAACGATTTAGTTTTATTTGATGTAGGGGCTCAACTAAATTATTATAATGGAGATATTTCAAGAACTATCCCAGCGAATGGTAATTTTACAAATAGACAAAAAGAAGTTTATAATGCAGTTTTATATGTAAATGAAACTATAATAAACGATATTAAACCAGGTGTAAATTGGGGAGATTTAAACCAAAAAGCGAATGAATTATTGGCTGAAAAAATGATAGAACTTGGATTAATAACTGATAAAAAAGATTTTAGAAAATATTATTGGCATAGTATAGGTCATAGTTTAGGTTTAGATGATCATGATGTTGGTCCAAGATGGATAGATTTAAAACCAGGAATGGTTGTTACTGTGGAACCGGGCTTGTATATTGGAGAAGAAGGTATTGGTATAAGAATAGAAGATGATATTTTAGTAACTGAAGATGGAAATGAAAATTTAACAAAGGAAATGGTTAAGAGTGTAGAGGACATTGAAAACTTCATGAAAAAGTAAAAAAGGAGAATTTAGGGCTAGATGAAGAATAGGTATGGATTTGATTTTTTATCCCAAATATTATTTTTTGTAGGTGCTATATTTTGCTTTTGGAAATTTACTTTAGGTATGGGACTTATATTAATAGGAATAAGCGTATATAGAGCTTTTTCTAAAGATATTTATAAGAGAAGAAATGAAGCTAAAATTTTTGAGACTTTAGTTAATAGTATTTATAATAAATTAAGAGGGAAAAAAAATAACTCTTATGGACAAAACAATAATTTTATATTAGGGATAAAGAGAAGCTTTAATGAATTGAAAAAAAGCTATAATTATTGGATCTATGAAAGAAAAACTTATAAAATAGTTAAATGTCCTAAATGTGGCCAAAAGCTTAGATTACCAAGAGGTAAAGGAAAGATAGTTGTAACTTGCAAAAAATGTTTACATGAGTTTAAAATGAAGACATGATTAAAAATTTCAATTAATGATACAATATATATTACAATGGTAATATAGTTTGCTATTAGGAGATGGATTATATGTTAAAAAAGATATTTTTAGCTGGAATAGGAACTGTAGCTACAACATATGAAAGAGCTAGTGAATTAGTTGATGATATGGTTAAAAAAGGTAGTTTAACAGTTGGAGAAGGAAAAGAATTATCTGAAGAATTAAAAAGAGATTTTAAAAATAAAGCCTCAGATACAACAAATAAAATAATTAATACCATTGATGATGTTAAACTAATGACAAAAGATGAAGTAAAGTCATTAATTGAAAGCTATGAGTTTGCATATGCAGCAGAAGTTGAGTTATTAAGAAAAAAAGTAGTAGAATTAGAAATTAAATTATCAAAAATAGAAAATAAAGAAGAAAACTAATAGGAACCCAATTTTTCTAAGTAAAGATATTTAGAAAAATTGGGTTTAAAAACATTATAAATGAAATGCTTAGTACTCTAATAAGCTAAGTGTTTAAAGGTAAGGTATTTATGAGAATAAAAACTATAGAAAGATTTAAAGAGATAGTAGGGGTGTTAGGTGCATATGGATTTGGTTATATAATAGATAGCAAGATTAATAAACAAAATCAGTCTCGATCTCCAAGAAATTTAAGAAAAGCTTTTGAAGAATTAGGTCCAACTTTTATAAAAATAGGGCAAATTTTAAGTACAAGACCAGATATTGTTCCAAAGAGATATATAAAAGAGTTATCAAAACTTCAAGATAATGCACCAAAAGAAGATTTTACTGATGTAAAAAATATATTTTATGAAGAGTTTAAACAAAAAATTTCAGAGGTGTTCGATTATTTTAATGAAAAACCCTTGGCGTCTGCATCTATAGCTCAAGTTCATGAAGGAATTTTAAAAGATAAAAGAGATGTAGTAGTAAAGATTCAAAGACCAAATATAAAAGAAAAAATGGAATTAGATATATCTATACTAACTAGAATTTTTAAAATGACCAAAGTTAGATTTGAAGATGCATTGATAAACCCATTAGATGCGTTAATAGAAATTAAGTTATCTACTGAAAAAGAATTAGATTTTAAGCAAGAAAAAAATAATATGAAAATATTTGAGAAAAATAACAAAAAAGTAGCTTGTGTATATGTCCCTAAAGTTATAGAAGAATTTTCATCAACAAAAATATTGATGATGGAAAAAATAAATGGCATTAAGATAACTAACAAAAATAAAATTTTAGAATATGGATATAACTTAGATGAAATAGGAAAAAAACTATCACTTTCTTATTGTAAGCAAATATTTGATGATGGTTTTTTTCACGGAGATCCTCATCCAGGTAATTTGTTAATAGGACAAGGTAAGATATGCTATTTAGATTTTGGATTAGTTGGAGAACTTACAGAAGCTATGAAAGAGTATTTAAATAAAGTTATGTTTGCACTAGCTACTAAGGATGTAGATGGAGTAGTAGATTTTTTATTATCAGTTGGAATAAAAAAAGGAAGAGTAAATAAAAATATGCTTTATGAAGATGTGCAATATATGATACAAATGTATCTTTCAACTTCTTTAAAGAACATAAAAATATCTCAAGTTCTTCAGGAGATTGTAGAATTATCACAAAGCAATAACATACAACTGCCTAGAGAGCTAACTAATCTAGTGAGGTGTATGATTTTGTTGGAAGGGGTTGTAACAGAAATATCACCTAATATTGAAATAATGGATGTTATTATACCTTTTGTAAAAAATAAAACAAAATCATCCTTATTAAAAGACGTGGACAAAGATAATTTATTGATAGGATCCTATAAGTTTTCAAAAGATACACTAAAAGTTCCATCAAAGATTGCTGAATTATCGGATACTATTATTAATGGTAGAACAAAGTTAAATATACAAATTCAAGATATAAGTAGTTCTATGAAACAACTAAACAAAATGGTTAATAGAATTGTATTTGGGGTCATGGTAGCTTCTATGATAGTTGGTTCATCTTTAGTGTTAAATGTAGGAATAGGCCCACAGTATAGAGGTATATCTATACTGGGAATAACAGGTTATTTGGTAGCAGCTATATTTGGATTATGGCTTATGATATCAATAATAAGGTCTGGTAGTTTAAAATAAAAAACAAAGCACACTAAACCTTTTAGGGTTTAACATGCTTTGTTTTTTCTGACTTTACAGGTTTTATGTATATGTTAATTATTAACGCAATAAAGACGCCTATAAAGGTATCAAAAATTCTATTAATTGCATAAGAATAGGGTTCAATTCCCTTTAAATTAACCATTATTGCAAGATAAACTATACAAGCTATTTGTGCTGAACTTTGTCTATTTAAAATATTGCATAAGTAGATAACAGATATTATTCCAATACCAGTTATTACTGCTTGTGTATTTAAAAAGTTTATATAGAAATGTCTATCTACAAATATAAAAAACAGACCTAAAATACCACCAATAGTAGTTCCTATCATTCTGCTCTTTCCCATATTTAATGAATTTTCTAGAGTGTCTCTTGTACATATTACGGCTGCTATGCAAGCGTAAAAAGGAAAAGGTCTATGGAAAAGTTCAAATAATAGAACACACAAAAAGACAGATAGAGCAGTTTTTAGGTTTCTTGCACCTATCTTTGGTAAGGTAAAGTTATTCATGAAAATCCTCCTAGTATTAAAAGTGAATTAAAGATATGTATTATAACAATAATATAAATATATACTACCACAAATGAATAAAATTCATATAGAAAAGTGAGGAATTATAAAAATATTAAATTTATTGACAATAAAAATAAAATCACATATATTATAGTTAAATAGTAGATTTTAAAAGCTAGGAAGAGAAGAGTAGCAAAAAGACTATGTCTAAAGAGAGTTGGGGTTGGTGAGAACCAATGATAGAAGTTTTTGTGAAGATGGCCTCGGAGCTTATTCTTTGAATAATTTAGAAGAATACGTAAGCATACGTTATAGTGCAAGGTAATAAAAGCCTAAAGTGGTGGAGTTACTTAATGATGTAATTATTGTGAGATAATTATGAAATAGAGTGGTACAGCGTTTATACGCCTCTATATAGAAATTTTTCTATATAGAGGTTTTTTTAATATATAAAATAAAATCTAGGAGGATTTAAGATAATGGATAAAAAAACTTTTTACATTACAACCCCAATTTATTATCCATCAGCAAAGCTTCATATAGGAAATACTTATACAACTGTTGCAGCTGATGCAGTTTCAAGATTTAAAAGACTTACTGGACATGAGGTTATATTTTTAACTGGTACAGATGAGCATGGACAAAAGATACAGAGAATAGCAGAAGAAAAAAATGTAACACCTAAAGAGTACGTAGATGGTGTTGTTGCAGGAATAAAAGATTTATGGAGTATTATGGATATAAAATATGATAAGTTCATAAGAACAACAGATGATTATCATATTAAAGCAGTTCAAGAAATATTTAAAAAGTTATATGACCAAGGGGATATATATAAGAGCTCTTATGAGGGATGGTATTGTACTCCATGTGAAACATTTTTAACAGAAACTCAATTAGTGGACGGAAAATGTCCAGACTGTGGCAGAGCTGTTGAGAAGGCTAAAGAAGAAGCGTACTTCTTTAAAATGAGTAAATATGCAGATAGATTATTAAAACATATAGAAGAAAATCCAGAGTTTATTCAACCAGAGTCAAGAAAAAATGAAATAGTTAATAACTTCTTAAAACCAGGATTACAAGATTTATGTGTTTCAAGAACAAGTTTTAATTGGGGAATACCAGTAACTTTTGATAACACTCATGTTATCTATGTTTGGATAGATGCTCTTTCAAACTACATTACAGCTTTAGGATATGGAAGCGAAAATAAAGAATTACTTGAAAAATTCTGGCCAGCAGATGTTCATCTAATAGGTAAAGACATATTAAGATTCCATACAATTTACTGGCCAATAATGTTAATGGCTTTAGATATGGAATTACCAAAGCAAGTTTTTGGTCACGGATGGCTTCTTGTAGATGGTGGAAAGATGTCTAAATCTAAGGGTAATGTAGTAGACCCAGTTGTTTTAGTAGATAAATTTGGTGTAGATGAAGTTAGATACTATTTATTAAGAGAAATACCTTTTGGCGCAGATGGAATGTTCAATAATGAGGTATTTATAAAGAAGATAAATTCAGATTTAGCAAATGATTTAGGAAACTTAGTTTCAAGAAGTGTTGCTATGGTTGAAAAATATTTTAATGGTGTTATTCCAGCTTCAGTAGCTAAAGAAGATATTGATGAGGAGTTAGTTAATTTAACATTAGCAGCACCAAAGAAAGTTGAAAATGCAATAGATAATTTAAAAATACCAGAAGCATTAGAAATTATTTGGGAACTTATAGGTAGAGCTAATAAATATATTGATGAAACAACACCTTGGATATTAGCTAAAGATGAAGAGAAGAAAGACAGATTAGGAACAGTTCTTTATAACTTAGTAGAAACTTTAAGATTTATTTCAACTATGGTAGAGCCATTTTTACCAACAACAAGTAGTAAAATAAATGTTCAAATAAACTCAAAAGTTAACACTTGGGAAAGTTTAAAAAGTTTTAATGGAACTCAAGCTGGAACTAAGGTTAACAAAGGAGAATCTATTTTCCCAAGAATAGATGTTGAAGCTAAGTTAAAAGAACTTGAAGAATTAAAAGTAGAGCAAGAAAAAGCAAATAAGAAACCATCAATGAAACCCTTAAAAGAAGAAATCACAATAGATGATTTTGATAAAGTTGATTTAAGAGTTGTTAAGGTATTAAGTGCTGAGGCAATGAAGGGCGCAAAAAAATTATTAAAATTAACAGTTGATTTAGCTGGTGAAGAAAGACAAGTAATTTCAGGAATTGCAAAATTTTATAAGCCAGAGGAATTAGTAGGAAAATATGTAGTTTTAGTTGCTAACCTTAAACCTGCAAAGTTGAGAGGAGAAATTTCTCAAGGTATGATTTTAGCTGCATCAACAGAGGATGACAGTGAATTAATGTTAGTTAATCCAGGTGAATTAGTAACCGGTAGTGAAGTGAGATAGAATTTTATATCTTATAATAAGAAGAAACTCCAAATTTAAAAGGAGTTTCTTCTTATTTATATATGATTTTATAAAAAGTTTAATCAATATGAAAAATACCCTAGAAAGATTGTTTTAGGGGGACAAGACTTTCTAGGGCTTTGCTTATTAAAAATGGTTTTAAGGGGTAAAATTATTTTAGTGCTTTAGCTACTTTACAATTAATACTATACATTAGTAATATGGCAATTTTGTGTCGAAACAGAAAAAAATTTATTAATAAATTAAATACTTTTTATTAACAAAATAAATGTGATTGAAATTAAGAATTAACACATAATAGTTAATTATCATATTACTATATTATCAATAATGTTGAGGTATATTTTAATGAATAAAATAGAAAGTAATATTTTAGATATTTCCCATAATTACTATAAATACTTTATGAGTTTAGAGAATGTTAATGGTATAGGACTTGGATTTAAAAAAATTAATGGAATAAATACAAAAGAACTTTGTATTCATGCCTTAGTAGAAAAAAAGATAAGTAAACAATATTTACCTAAAAATTGTATAGTTCCTAAAACATACATGGGGATTAAAACTGATGTTATAGAAAGAGGAAAAGTTATTGCTCATACAGGAGTAAATGAAGATTTTAAAATAAGACCACTACAAGGTGGAAGCGCAATAAGCATTGAGTATTTTAATTTTGGAAAGCATAATGTTTCAACTGGAACTTTAGGATGTATCGTAACAAAAAAGAAAAAATCATTTGGGAGGGATTATTTTATTTTAAGTAACAATCATGTAATAGCAGATGCTAATAATGCTCCAATAGGAACGCCTATCATACAACCCCAATATAAAACGGGCAACGAAGAAACTGTTGCGTATTTGTCTGATTTTATTAAAATTGATTTTGCAGGATTTTTTTATGAGCCAGTAAACTATGTAGACGTTGCAATTGCTAGAGTTACTAAAAAATCATTAATTTCAAATAAAATATTTGGAATAGGTGTTATAAAAGGAAGTAGTAATGCTGATTTAGGTTTAAAGGTAAAAAAGGTTGGTATGAAGACTGGATTGACAGAGGGTGAAATCACAACTATCGGTGTAACTGAAGAGCAACTATTTGAAAATAGAACTAAACGTGCAATTTTCAAAGATATAATAGTATCAGATATATATAGTAGGAGTGGTGATTCAGGCAGTTGTGTGTTGAATAAAAATAATGAAATTATAGGCATACTTACTGGGGGAAACCAAACAAGCACGTCTATTAATGATATAAATATTGTGTTAGAGAAGTTACATATAGATATTTATACAGGATAAATATCCATATGTATAATTGAGAATATAATTAAATTTTAAAAATACTGAAATTTATAATATTTTTGAGATAAATTTCAGTATTAGTTATTTCAATATTGAAAAACGTTGTGTTGATTGAAAATATTATATTAAAAAATTATAATTACAATTGATAATAAATTATTATTTTAAATAAAGGATGGTAGTTTGAATGAGTAAAATTATTATAGGTGCTATAGTTGGAGCTGTTATTGGATATATAACAAATTATATTGCAATAAAAATGTTGTTTAAACCTCACACAGAAAAGAAACTGTTTGGATTTAAAGTCCCCTTTACACCAGGTCTTATTCCTAAAGAAAAAGATAGAATTGCTAAAAGTGTAGGAGAAAACATAGGACAACATTTATTAAATGGTAACACTATAAAAAAGGCTTTAAAGGAAGAAAAAATAAAAAAATATATCGACGAAGAAATAGTAAATCAAACATCTAAAATTTTAAATAGTAAGAAAACGATAAAAGAAACATATAGTGAAGTACTTAATTTAGATTTTAATAAACTAAATACTTGGTTAAGCGAAAAAATATTAGATATCATTTGGAGTGAGCTTTCTAAAAATTCCTTTAAGGAAAATACATATAAATATTTAGAAAAAAGTATTTTAAATAATTTGAAAAAAAAACCAAAATATTTAATCAATTTTTTAGATAAGAAAATAGTAAGAGATAAAATAGGTACTATTTTAAATGAGTTTTTAGATAAAGAAAAACTCAAGCTAAATCAATCATTATTAAATAAATTAGATTGCTTAGAAAATAATAATGAAAAAATAAAAAAGGTTATACCAAATGAATTACAATCTTTAATTCAAAAGTTTATTTATGATGAAAAAGATATAATATGTGAAAATATTTATGGGTTATTTTTGAGAGAAGAAGTTTCAAGAGAAATAAAAGATACTATAACAAATAATATTTTAGGTAAATTAAATCCTTTAGTTTCAATGTTTTTAAATGTAGATGTTTTATATGATAAATTTTTAGAGTCAGCTAAAGTGTATTTTGAAGAAGAAAAAAATCAAGAGATAATAGCCAGTGTTATAAACCAAGAATTAAAAGAATTTTCAAATAAGGAAGTATGTATAATATTAAATAAAATTTCAAATGAAACTAAGAAAGAGCTAATATCTAAAGCTAGTAATAAGATAGTAATTACGTTAAAACAGAATTTAAATGCTGAAATGATTTTAGGTTTATTAAAAGAAAAAGTTAATAATTATAATAATTATGTTGAAATATTAGAAGATTTATCGATAAATTATAAAGAATTATTAAAATGTTTTGTAGATAAAATTCATGAAGAAATAAAAGAGAGTGAAGAAGTAAAAAATAATATTAAAGAATGGATATTAAAATTTATTGAAAATATAGGAGAAGAAAATTTAAGTAAATTTATTAGCTGCGATAAAGAAATAGCAATAAACTCAATTTGTTTAGTAATACAAAATAAGTATGATTATTTTATAGAAAATAAAATAGAAAAAATGTTAGGTATTTTAAATATACCTAATATAGTTGAAAAAGAAATTAAAAATTTTGAAATAGACTATGCAGAAAAAATAATTTTAGATATTGCGAATAAAGAGTTAAAAGCAATAACTTGGTTAGGTGGTTTATTAGGAGGAATATTAGGAATAGTAACTCCTATTTTATCGAAATTATATTAGGAAAAATAAAAAAATAACTTATGGTAATAATTGACAAGTAAAAAATATTGTGTAATAATTCATAATAAGTTATTTGTTTTGAGGTGATATTAGTGATTAGCGAAGGAAAAATCTTAATATTTGATTCACACGCACATTATGATAGTGAATCTTTTGATGAGGATAGAAACAAAATTATAGAAGAAATTAAACAAAATGGAGTAATAGGAGTTCTAAATTGTGGAGCTTCACTTCAAGGAGCTAGAGATTCTGTAAAATTAGCAAAAGAATATGAATTCTTTCATGCTGCTATAGGAGTTCATCCAGAGAATGCATATGAACTTACAGAAGAAAGTTTAAAAGAAATAAAACAATTAACAAAAGAACCTAAAGTTAAAGCAATAGGAGAAATAGGCCTAGATTATTACTGGGAAGAAAACCCTTCAAGAGAAACTCAAAAAGAAGCTTTTAGAAGACAAATGCAATTAGCAAAAGAGTTAAACTTACCAGTGGTTATACACGATAGGGATGCTCATAAAGATACGCTTGAAATCATAAAAGAATATCCAGAAGTTAAAGGGGTAATTCATTGTTTTTCAGGAAGTGTTGAATTCGCAAAAGAATGCTTAAAAGAAGGATATTATATAGGTTTTACAGGTGTTGTAACTTTTAAAAATGCTAAAAAAATATTAGAAGTAGTAAAAGAAATACCGTTAAACAGAATGTTAGTAGAAACAGATGCTCCATATATGGCACCAGTACCTAATAGAGGAAAAAGAAATCAATCAGATTATATAAAATTTGTAATAGAAAAAATTAGTAAAATTAAAGATATAAGTACTGAAAAGCTAAGTGAAATTTTAATAGATAATACCAAAAATTTGTTTAATATAGATTAAAAATAGTAATAGAAACAATATTTTTATAATAACAATAAAATTAAGCATTAAAATGCCATTTATTATTCAATTTCAAGATATGACTGTAGGAGAAAAAAGCAATTATCTAAATTTTTTTATTTTTACTTTTTACTTTTTAAAACCTTTATGTAATGCACTTTGAGTGCAATTTTATAAACAGTCAGTTTTTTTGTAGCAAGGGTTTTGCGTTTGACAGATTAAATAAGCTTCGTTTATAATGCAAAAGACACTCTTGCCAAAGGAGGAGGGAAATAAATGGTAGAGAAATTAAAAAGGTATGCCAAGCAAAAGTTTTCTAATGGTCCTAAGGCAAAGATATTGTTTGGGCTTGTTATTATAACAGGCTTATTAATTACAATTTATAGTATGAAGAAGACGGTAACAGTTAGTATAGACGGAAAAGAACAAACAATAACTACATTTAAAGGGACTGTTGAAGGAGCATTAAAAGGTAATAACATAGCTTTTGCTCCTAAAGATAAAATACAGCCAGCTTTAAAGGAAAACTTAACTAACAATGGTAAAATACAAATTAAGACAGCTGTTCCAGTTGAAATTTTAGTTGATGATAAAATTTTAAAAATAGATACAGCTGAAGAAAATGTTAAAGATTTATTAGCAGTTGAAGGAGTCGCTGTTAATGAACATGACAAAATATCACCTTCTATTGAAGATAAAGTTGTACAAGATATGAAGGTTGACATTGTTAGAGTAAAGTCAGAAACAATTAAACAAAGTGAGCCAATTGACTTTAATACTGTTGTAAAAGATGATGATACTTTAGATAATTCAGTAAATAAGACAGTACAAGAAGGTATTCCTGGTGAAAAGGAAATAACATATGAATTGGTTTATGAAAATGGTAAAGAAGTGTCTAAAAAGGCCATAGATGAAAAAGTGGTCAAGCAACCAACTGAAAAAATAGTTGTAAAGGGAACCCTTAACACCTTGGCTCTTTCTAGAGGTGAAAAAGTAGTTTACAAAAAGAAAATTCCTGTTGTAGCTACAGCATATAGCGGTCACACAATAACAGCAACTGGTAACGTTCCAAAGAGAAATCCAGGTGGAATTAGTACCATTGCAGTAGACCCTAAACTTATTCCTTTAGGTACAAAGGTTTATGTTGAAGGTTATGGTTATGCAATTGCACATGATACTGGTGGCGTTATAAAAAATAATAAAATTGATCTTTTTATGAATTCATCAAGTGAAACTTATTCTTGGGGAGTAAGAAATGTTAATATGTATGTAATTTCATATCCTGGAGAATAAAAATTAAATGAATCATATTTGATTAAAATAGAGATAACTATATAGTTATCTCTATTTTAATTTTATGCTATAAATTTAATGTAAAGGTTAAAAAATAGTTAAAGTTGACAGAATAATTTTATATATGTAAATTTAATAGTGTTTACTAACTTTGAAAGGAAGTATTTTTGTGATAAAAGAAGTTATAGTGGTAGAGGGACGAGATGATATAACAGCAGTAAAAAACGCTGTTGATGCGGAAATGATTGCTGTTGGTGGTTTTGGTATAAATAAAAAGGTTATAGATAGAATAAAAGAAGCACAAAGAAGACAAGGTGTTATTGTTCTTACAGATCCAGATTTTGCAGGGGAAAAAATTAGAAGAATAATAGCAAAAAGAGTTGAAGGTATTAAACATGCCTATATTTCAAGAGCTGAAGGAACTAAGGAAGATAATATAGGAGTAGAAAATGCTTGTCCAGAAGCTATAATAAAAGCTTTAGAAGGAGCAAAAGCTACTACAAAAGAAAAAAGAGAAGAATTTGCTATTCAAGACTTAGTATTTTTTAAGTTATCAGGAGATGCAACTTCTAAAAAAAGAAGAGAGTTTTTAGGTAAAGAACTTAGAATTGGTTATGGAAATGCAAATCAACTATTATCTAGATTAAATAATTATGGCGTAACAAAAGAAGAGTTTATAAATGCTATTGAAAAAGTTGAAAAATTAATAATTTCAGGAGAATAATAGTCAATGGATATAAAAGATGTAAAAACACAAGAGTTGGTAAAGAAATATAACTTTAAGTTTTCAAAAAGTTTAGGACAAAACTTTTTAATCGATGATTCAGTTTTAGATGCAATTGTAGATGGAGCTGAGGTTTGTGATGAAGACTTAATAATAGAAATAGGCCCGGGAGTTGGTACATTAACTGCTCAACTTCTAAAGAAAGCTAAAAGGGTTACTGCAATAGAACTTGATAATGACCTTATTCCAATATTACAAAATGAATTAGGTGAAAATCCTAAATTTAATTTAATACATAAGGATGCTCTTAAAGTTGACTTTAATGAAGTTATAGGAGATGAAAAAAGTGTTAAGTTAGTTGCTAACTTGCCTTATTATGTTACAACACCTATAATAGCAAGATTATTAAATGAAGGATATAATTTTAAATCATTAACTATAATGATACAAAAGGAAGTTGCAGAAAGAATAAATTCTGAACCAAATTGTAAAGAATATGGTGCATTATCAGTTTTAGTTCAATATTATTGTGATACTGCAATAGTTAGAAGAGTTGCACCATCATGCTTTATACCAAGACCTAAGGTTGATTCAATAGTTATAAGATTAGATAAATTAGAAAAACCTAGAGTTGAAGTTAAAGACAAGAAAGTATTTTTTGATGTAGTAAGAGGATCATTTAATATGAGAAGAAAAACTTTGTGGAATGCTACGAAAGGCTTTAAGCTTGAAAAAGAAAAATTAGAAAAAGCTTTTGAAAATGCTAAAATAGATCCAAAAAGAAGAGGAGAAACTTTAGACTTACAAGAGTTTGCTGACTTATCAAATGCTATTTATGACGAAATAAATAATAGATAATAAAAAAATCGATTGCTTAACAAGAGTAATCGATTTTTTTATTATCATATTTTAATATGGCAATCATATAATATAACGAATAAATATAAGTGGGGGTGCGATATTTTGACACATGGAAAATTATATAGAAGTTTTATAATTTTACAAGAAGATGAAAGAGGACACTCAAGTTCTAGCGAAAAAGCTTTATCTGGTTATGCTAAAATAGAAGTTAAAAATGATAAATGTAAAATAACTTTTTATGTGCAAAACGTAAAAAAAGATAATAATAAATGCTATATGATGCTAGTATGCAACAAAAAAGATATGAAGCAATTAATAAATCTTGGAGCTATGAACATAAATGAACAAGGTAAATCTGAGGTGACTTGTGAATTTTCTATATCTGATATAGGAGGACTTGGTATCTCTTATGATAAAATTTGTGGAGCTGCTTTATGTAAGCAAATAGAAGGAAAAAATGTATTTTTAATGGCTGGTTTTGCTACAGGAGAGATTCCAAAAGACAATTGGAAAATGTATAAGATTATTAATGCAAAAATTAGTACAGCTATAGAGAGTAAGAAATCTGAAAAGAAAAGCGAAAGTAAAAATAAGGTAGATTTAAAAATAAAAGAAGATGTTGAATTTAAACAATCCAAATCTGAACATAATACAAAGGTAGAAAAAGAATTAGAAATAAAAATAGAGGAAAAAGACTCATATAAAACTAAAAAGAAAAGAGAGGATGATGAATACGAAACTTATAATAACTTAGAAGAAGAAAATTATAATCAAGTTGAAGAATTTAAAGAAGTGGAAGAAACACAAGAAATAGAAAGAAATAAATTCGATGATTATGAAAAAGAAATTGAAGAAATTAATAGAAATGAAGAAGAGTTAGAACAAGAAGAGGAAATTCAATTAAGAGGAAGTGTTGGTGAGTTCTTTGAAGGAATAACGGAAGGATTTGAAAATGTAAGAAATAAATTTAAAGATGTTAAGTATTGTAAATGGTATTATGTACCTGTAGATAATTTAGATGTTATGTGCAATGTTTCAAATTATAATAAATATACAACAGTATATTATCCTATGGTAAATTACTATCCTTATATAAAGAAATATGGGCATTTTATGATTGGATTTAAATGCAATGAGCAAGGAAAGGTGAATTACTTAGTATATGCAGTTCCAGGACTTAAAGATAAATCAGAGCAACCTTATGGTGGAAAGTCTGGATTTGTTACTTGGGTAGAGGATCCTCAAAAGGGTAAAGATATGGGATATTGGCTAATGTTTTATGATTTCAAAAATTCAATGGTAGTTGTACCTATGAAATAATTTTAAGGCTGAATGAAAAGTTTAACTTTTCATCAGCCTTGTTTTGAAAGGAGAATTATGATAAATACTAATAATAAGAAGATATTTAAAGTTTTAATATTAATAGGATTAACAGTTACCTTATTTACATTTCAGAAAATATTTAATACTAAAATGAAACAAGCCATGCTTATGTCTAATACTGTTAGTAAGTTAAAAGAATATAGTTTTTATAATGAAAAATACTCATATTCATTACCTGAAAATTGGGCTATAGAAGAGAGAGAATTTCCCGGAAATTATATATTAGAGCATAAAAACTTTAAGAGTGAGGATCTAGGGATTATAGGATATGTCCAACTTATAAATACTGAAAATAAAATACAAGATATAGTTAATGGCGATAGGGGCAAATTGGATAAATCTATTATAGATTATACAAGAGAAAATTGGACTTATAAGAATAAAAATGGAATTAAAGTTAGTTATAAAAAACAATTAGTTTCAGGTAAAAAAATTTTAGTAAATACTTATTACTTAAATCTTGAAGATAATAAATATATAAAAGTTAGTTTTGATATAGATGAAAATTTATATAAAGATGACCTAAATTCTATATTTGAAGCTATATTAGATAGTATTTATAAAAAGTAAAATATTTGCTTTAAAAGTATAATAGTATTATAATTTAATGGTATGGGAGAAGCTTAGCTTCTCCTATTTCAATAAATTATAACTATAAAATATAATGAGGTGGTTAATGAGTGAGACCTATTTTATTTGAAATATTTGGTCTAAAATTATATGGTTACGGATTAATGATTGCGATAGGTATAATATGTGCCGTTTTATTATTTACAAAACGAGCAAAAAGTAAAAATTATAATGAAGAGCATATATTTAATATGACTATAATAGCTATAGTATGTGGAATTTTAGGTGGAAAAATTCTTTATATAATTACTGATTTTGAATATATTTTAGAAAATCCAATGCTTATAATAAAAGATTTTGGAGTTGGCTTTGTAATATATGGAGCTATAATTGGAGGAGTACTCGCAGTATATACGTATTCTAAAAGCAAAAAGTGGAATACTCTTGAGGTTTTTGATTTAGCTGTTCCAGGTTTAGCGTTGGCTCAAGGTTTTGGAAGGATTGGTTGTTTTTTAGCAGGATGTTGTTATGGTGCAGAAACTCATACGCATATAGGAATTATTTTTCCAAAAGATTCACTAGCACCTTCAGGAATACCATTGTATCCAACTCAAATAATGTCTTCAGTTTTTGATTTTACATTAGCTATATTTTTGTTATGGTATAGCAAAAGATGTAAGAAAAATGGAAGAGTTTTCGCTATGTATTTAATTTTATATAGTATAGGAAGATTTTTAGTTGAGTTTTTAAGAAATGATCCAAGAGGAAATATTGGTGCATTATCAACATCTCAGTTTATAGCTATATTTACATTTATATTAGGAATCATATTATACAATTTTGATAAAATTAAAGGGAGAATGGTAAAAGGTGAAAAATAGAAAACTACCTTTTTTAATAAGTATAGTTTTAGTTTTAAGTATGCTTTTTACTGGATGTAGTACTTTAGAAAATATTCAGTTTAAATTAGGAATAAAGAATAAAGATTTTGAGTTTATGAAACAAAATAAAGTAGATAAAATAGTAATTGAAAGTACTAGAGGTCCAGGATTTAGATTTGTGGTTACAGATAAATTAACTATAAATGAATTATACGATTTTTTATCTTCAGCTAAAATAGCCAAAAAAACAACTAAACTTCAACCAGATTATGTTTTTGAAATGCATATAGGAAGTGAAGTTAAAAAATTTAATTATGTAGTTGGTGTTGATAAAAAAGGTTTAGGCAATTTTTATGATGATAAAAAAAGCTATATAGTATCTAAAAGATTAGATAATGATATAATTCAAAACCTTTCATTTATAAGAAAACCTAGAGAATTTGAAAAAATTTATTATCCATCAATATTAGATGTTCTTGAAAAAGAAAAAACTGAATTAAACAAGGGTGATAAAAAAATAGGAATAGATATAAATGGAGATGTTGAGTGTACTCAATATGTATTATCTGTAGATTTAGAGGATTTTAAAAGAAGCCTAAAGAAGATTATTCCAAATGCTTCTATAATGAATCATGATAGAGAAAAATATGATGTAATAGTAACTGTTAAAAATCAAGGTTATACAACAAGCACATATAAAACCTTGATTACTATAGAAGATAAAAAAGATAAAAGTAACACTAATTACTATGTGACAGCTAAGTATAATGTTAATAACTGGAATATAGTTGTGGATACTAAAAAACCTAGTAATTGGTAGAGAAGTGAGGGGAATTAAAATGGGTAACTGTTCAACATGTGCTAGTAAAGATACTTGTGCTAGCAAAGGAGCGTCAAATATTTGTGTAAAAGTAATGCCTAAGTATGGAAATGTAAAAAATATAATAGGTGTTATAAGTGGTAAAGGTGGAGTAGGAAAGTCAACTGTAACAGGAATAATAGCTACTCAATTAAGAAAAAAAGGTTATAATGTTGGTGTTTTAGATGCTGATATAACAGGACCTTCAATGCCAAGATTTTTTGGTGTAAATGAAGAAAGAGCTAAAATGCAAGCTATTGATGAGAAACAAGAAAAATTTAAGTTTATACCTGTTGAAACTAAAAAAGGTATAAAAATAATGTCAATGAATCTTTTAAATCCTGTTGAGGATCAACCAGTTATATGGAGAGGTCCTGTAATTACAGGAGTTTTAAATCAAATGTATACAGAAACTGAGTGGGGAGAATTAGATTATTTACTAATAGACATGCCTCCTGGAACAGGGGATACTGCTTTAACAGTTATGCATGATATTCCATTAAAAGAGATGATTATGGTGTCAACTCCACAAGATATGGTTTCTATGATAGTAAAAAAAGTTGTAATTATGGCAGAAAAAATGAACGTACCTGTAAGAGGTGTAGTTGAGAATATGTCATATATAACTTGTGGTCAGTGCGGAAATAAAATGAAGGTATTTTCTAAGAAGTCAGCAGAAGAACATGCTAAATATTTAGGGTTACCGTTAATTTGTGAATTACCAATAAATTTAGATTTTACAGAGGCACTGGAATCTGGCGAAGCAGAGGAATATGTTTGGAATGATTCATTATATGAAATGGTGTTTGGAGTATTATACTAAAATATAAAAAGGAATACATAATTTAATGATAGTTAGGAAATATTAAACTTAATATATTAAACATATTTATTAAGAGGAGGATTTCTTATGATAGCAAAAGTAGATAAGGATTTATGTATTGGATGTGGACTTTGTCCGTCAGTATGTCCAGATGTTTTCTCTATGGAGGATGATGGAAAAGCGGAAGTTATAGTTGCAGAGGTACCAAACAATTCTGAAGCTCAAGCAAAAGAAGCAGAAGCAGGATGTCCGGTTAATGCTATAGAAATACTATAACAAAAAAGTAGATTAGACTTATTTTAAGTCTAATCTACTTTTATTAGTTATGGAGTAATTTTCTCTTTGATTTTTGATTGTTATTTATTGTGTTTATAAGTCTTTTTATAGGCAATAAGTATATAATAATTAAACATATCAAACCGTCTGCACCCATAATGCTTCCATTTACTATTAAAGAATATATGAATGGAGAGATTCCTTTTGGAGCAAAACTACCAAAGAAAATAACTCCAGATATAAAATGACATAGGAATCTTAAAAGTATAGCAATAGCAGATCCAATCATTCTGTTATTTCTGAAAAAACCAGTAACGCCTAAGCATAAATAGGGTAAAGGATAATCAAATAACACTTGTACCGGATGCAATATGTAAGGATCCATAATCATATTTATCATTCCAAATAAAAAACCTGTAAGCATACCTATAGAAGGACCATACATGAAGCCGATTAATAAAATAGGAACCATACTACCTAAAGTAACGCTTCCACCCTGTGGAAATCTATATATTTTAAATGCTTGTAGTATAGTTGCTAGGGCTAAAGCAATACCTATTCTTGTAATAATTTTAGCATCAAATTTTATTTTTTTTGCTTTAAATAAGACAATAAAAATTATTAAACAACCTAATATAGTAATCAAGCTAATTGGATTAGTGAAAATATCAATTATATTTTTAGGTGCACTTAAAAATTTTGAAAGAGTTTTAGTGAATTGATTAAAAATTTCATTTAAGTTAGACATAGAAATTCCCCCTGTGTGTGCTTAAGGGCTAATCTTAAGAAAATAAAAAAAACTTATCAATGTAGGATAAGGTTAAAATACTTTAAAATGTTAGCTTTCCTACGCTGGTATTATCCAGATCAGGTGTTGAGGGTTAATGAATAAATCATCTCTCAGCCTAAGGCACCCCTAGCACTATTAATTTACTTATATTGTAGAATTAACCTTAGAAAAAATCAACTAATTTGTTATTTGTAATTTTATCATGTAAGAAGTTGTTATCTGAAATACTAGTATTCAAGGATTGCCAACTTAATTCTAAATAGTCTCCTATTTTTAAATTATTTGGTAATCTAGAAGTTGGAATATTAACTATAGAACCATCGTTTAGAGAAACTAACACTTCTAAAGAATTTATTTCTAAAATTTTTCCATGCAAATTATATCACCCCATAATAATCGATAGTATTATACTTTGATTATTATGGGGTAATTATTCATAAATTTTATGTTTTTAAGTATCATATAAATCACTATAAATTATTTTAAATACATCTAAAGCCTCTTCAATTTTTACCTGAAGAAGAGATTTTTTATGTTCTAATTCTTTTAAACCTAATTCTGTTATAGTGTATATTTTTTGAAATTTTTTATTAGGATCGTTCCATTCTCCAATAATGAAACCTTCCTTTTCAAATTTTTTCAGTAAAGGATATATCCCACCCGTGCTAGGAATCCATAAATTATGAGTTCTATTACCAATTTTATGCGAAATGTCATTTCCATTGGTGGCTTCTTTACTTAATATAAAAAGAACATAGATTGGTAACAAGCCCTTTGTAAAAACTTGACCTACAGCCTCTTTTTCTTTTTGAACTTTTTTTAATTGTGATAAATTTTTTTTATATTCTTTGTAGAGTCTTTTTTCTTCTGATTTAATGTCAACTTTATCTTTAAAGTTGTTATTAGCCATTATAAATATTAAAGTCCAGTTTGAATAGTCACTCCTAAAAGTCCAGGACCAGTATGAACTCCAAGAGCCGGGCCTATTTTAGAGATAGAACATTCAACAACATTGTTTTGAGTTGAAAAATATTCACATAATTTTTTAGCTTCTTCGTTAGCACCACCATCTAACACAAAAATGCGACATTTTCCTTGAGAAGTAAAGTCCTCTACTAATTGTTTTAATTTTGAAATAGCTTGTTTTCTTCCACGAGCTTTTGAATGAGTATAATAAGACCCATCTTCTCCAATACCTATTATTGGCTTAATATTTAAAAGTTCAGCTATAGTTCCAGCAACCTTACCTATTCTTCCACCTTTTTTTAGATATTCTAAAGTATTTAGGGTATAATATCCAAATAAATGACTTTGTATCTTTGGAAGAGCTTTAGTTATTTCTTCAAAACTAGCACCTTCTTTTACCATTTTGGCTACAGTAAGTGCAGTTTCACCTTCTGGTCTACTTAAAGTCTTTGTATCGAATATAAATGAAGTTAGATTAGGGTGGTTTTCAAGCATTATACGCAAACTATTATGAGTTCCAGATAATGCACTAGAAATAGTAACAGCTATAATATGTGTATACCCTTCATTTTCTAATTCATTTAATAAGTTTTCCATATATTGAAGGTCTGGTAATGAAGTAGTTGGTATCTCCTTAGGTAAATTTTCATAAATTTCGTCAGGAGATATTTCTAATATATCTAAAAATTCTTTATCTTTATAAATTATTCTAAAAGGTAAAAGTTTAATATTATATTCTTTTAGTATTTCATTTGGTAAATCGCAACCGCTATCAGTTAAAATTGCTATTTTCTCCAAGGTAAATTCCTCCTAAATTTCATTATATTTAATTATATCACATGTGATAACTATATCAATAGTGATATAGTTCATATAAATTTTACTGCAAATTCTCTTTAAAACAATCATTTACTAATAAGTACTTTGTTGTTAGAGTCTATTATATGCCAAATAGTTTTTCCTGTAGATAAGGGAATGGGCTTACCGTTATTATCTACCAATTCCGTTGAAGATTCTTCATTTTTTTTCTTCCAAGATATATTTTTAATTTTACCTTTAGAGATAATGTATCCTTCACCTTCACCAAGTAAATTTATTTTAAGATGTCCAATATCATCTTGTATTTTAATTGATGTTTTTTGAATTATTATATTGTCAAATGCCAAAGGTTTTTTGTTAAAAGCATCTATAGCATCTTTTCCATCCATTAATTTATAATATTTATTATCCTTGTAAATATATGATATTTTGTAACTATTTGACTGTTGTATAGATAAAGTTTTACAATCATCAAAATCTTTATTTGTCCAAAAATTATCATCGAAGTTTAAAAATTTAGAAGGTTTTATTTTTGAATTATTATCTTTTAAGTATTTATTTATATTTTCACTAGATGTAAATAGATTATGAGGTGGTTTTAATTGTTCATCTCTTTCAAAATACTTAGTGTTTTTAATTTCATCTATACTATTTATAGATTCTTTATTCTTATCTATTGAAGAAAGAGCCTCTTCGCTACCGCCACAGTGGACAATCGGTAAGGATAGTTCCTTGGATAATGTTAAGAAATATTCTCGTACACTTCTTATAGGTCCTATTTTTTTAGGTGTATTTGTATTAAATAAAGCTAAAAACCTTGGTATACCACCTTCGGCCAATGTTTCATATATTATATCAGCTTCGGATAAACCACTTTGGGGCCTAGCTAATTTTGAATTTTCTACAATGGTCATAAAAGGTGTAGTATGTTGCTCATTTTCTGAAAGTTTTTTTCCTGTAAAAGGAGACACATTTTTTTGCTCATTAGAATAAGCTACATTATTGCTTGAAAGTGCAGGTGGCTTTTCTCTTTTATAGATTACAGAGCTTGTTTCTTTTACCTCTTCTTTTTTAGTTATAGAGCAACCATTAAATATGGAAGCTATACTTATAAAAAGAAAAACTGATTTCTTATTTAAAATTTTCAAGGTTAAATCCTCCTTATTTGTATTAATATATCTTTATTAGTAAGTACTATGAAAAATGAATTTTTAGGGATTAAAATTTGTAGCTATATATCTTTTTAATCTATATGTCAACTTTAAAAAAACTTAAAAAAAGTGAAAAAGAAGAAGAATTTTAAATATAAATAAAGATACTTTTAAAAATAAGAAATATAAATAATTGCGATTAAAAATATTGTGAAGTATAATGAGTCGGTACTAGATATAGTGTGATGGGGGTAATGAGTATGCTAGATGTTGTGAAACGTGACGGAAGAGAAGTGAAATTTAATGCTGACAAAATAGCTAAGGCAGTTAAAGGATCAGCAAAAGAGATAAGATATAACTTAAAGGAAAGTCAAGTTATTGACGTAATACAGAGAGTTATTAATTATATAGAAATGTCTGAAAAGCAAAAGATAACAGTAGAAGAAATTCAAAACCTAGTTGAAAAAGCTTTAATTGATATGGAATTTGCAGAAATAGCTAAGGCATACTCTGCATATAGAAAAGAAAGAACAAAGGTTAGAGAAATAAAATCAGATTTAATGAAAGCTATTAGCAACATTGGAATAGAAACGGATAGAGATAATGCTAATGTTGGTAATAACTTCTCATCAAAGTTATTAAGAATAGCATCTGAATCAAATAAATGGCATAATTTAGCTAAAATGCCTAAAAAATTATCTAAGGCTCATGAAAATGGAGATGTATATTATCATGATTTAGATAGTTATAATTTAACTACAAATTGTCTTCATATACCAACTAAAGAAATGTTAGAGAACGGTTTTAATACAGGTTACGGTACTATAAATAAACCAAGAAGAATTGAAACAGCAGCAGAATTATCTTGTATACTTCTACAGTCAACTCAAAATGATATGTTTGGTGGGCAATCACATCCTGATTTTGATAATGATATGAGTATTTTTATTGAGCCAACAAGAGTTGAAGTAAGAGAAGAGTTAGAAGAGTTTGGCATAGAGGGTTACAGACTTAATGAATTAGTGGAAAAGAAGCTTAAAAAAAGAATAGCTCAAGCTATGCAAGGTGTTATTTATAATTTAAATACAATGCACTCAAGAGCAGGTTCGCAGGTTCCATTTAGTTCAATAAACATAGGTATACCAAATTCTAAGGATGCGGCGTTACTTTGTGAAGTATTTTTAGAAGAATATGATAAAGGATTAGGTAAGGGAGAGCAACCTATATTCCCTAACATAATTTTTAGAGTAAAAGAAGGTGTTAATAGAGAAGTAAATGACCCTTACTTTTATTTATTTGAATTAGCGTGTAAAGTTGCAGCTAAGAGAATGAACCCTACATTTATGAATATAGATGCAGACTTCAATAAAGAATATTATGATAATGGATATATGCCAGCAACTATGGGATGTAGAACTTATCTTATGAAGAATGTAAATGGTGAACATGGATGTAAAGGTAGAGGAAATATTGCCCCAACTACTATAAACTTGCCTAGAATTGGTATACTAGCTAAAGGTGATGAAAAAGCATTTTTTGAAATACTTAAAGAAAGATTAGAGTTAGCTAAAGATTCTTTAATGCACAGATATTCAGTGCTTAAACATTTAAAAATTAAAGACCTTCCTTTTGTTGCAGGTCAAGGACTTATGAAGGGTGCAGAAGGTTTAGATGAGAATGATTCAATTGAACCAATATTAAAGCAAGGAAGCTGGGCTATAGGATTTATAGGTCTTGCAGAAACTTTAATAGCATTAACTGGAAAACATCACGGTGAAGATGATAATAGTAGAGAGTTAGGAATTAAGATAGTTACTTTCATGAGAGAGTTTACTGACAAGATAACAGAAGAAACTAAATTAAACTGGAGCTGTTATGCAACACCAGCTGAAGGTTTATCAGGAAAATTCATAAAACAAGACCAAAGAGTTTTCGGAACAATACCAGGTGTTACAGATAAGGATTACTATACAAATTCATATCATGTTCCAGTTGGATATGCAACATCTATAAAGCATAAAATAGACGTTGAGGCACCATATCATAAGTTATGTAATGGTGGACACATAAGTTATTTAGAAGTAGATGGAATGCCAACAGGTCAAGATATAATAGATATTCTTCAGTATGCTTATAAAGAAACTAACATAAGCTATTTAGGGATTAACTTTCACATAAGATATTGTAGAAAATGTGGAACTTACTTAAATAACGGAGAAAAGAAATGCACTAACTGTGGAAGTTATGACATTCAAGGAATATCAAGAGTAACTGGATATTTAAGTTTAGATGAGAGATTTGGACCAGGTAAGTATGAGGAAAGAAGAGATAGAATAACTCATACTGAAAATCATAAGAACATGTATACAGTAGAATAACAAAATATTTAATAGGATTTAGAGTTAGAATTAACTTTAGATCCTTATTTTTCAGTTGCCTAAATATTAGCACATAAAGATTGTAATATGAGGTGAAAAATATATGATAAAAAATATTAGATTAGCAGGAATATCGTATGAAAGTTTAGTAAATGGACCAGGAATAAGAAGAGTTTTTTTTGCTCAAGGATGTTTACATAGATGTGAAGGATGTCATAATCCAGAAACTCATGATTTAAATGGTGGAGAATTATTTAAAATAGATGAATTAATAGAGGATGTTAAAGAAAATCCAATGATAAAGGGTGTTACTTTTAGTGGTGGAGATCCTTTTGAGCAAGCAGAAGCATTTACTATTTTAGCTAAAAAATTAAGAGACATTAATAAAACTGTATGGTGTTATACTGGATATACTTTTGAAAATATAATTAAAAATAAAGATAATAAACAATGGCAAGATTTATTAAATAATATAGATGTTTTAATTGATGGAAAGTTTATATTAAGTGAAAAAACAGATACTTTAAAATATAGGGGATCAAATAATCAGAGAATTATAGATGTTAAAGAAAGTTTAAATAATGATGAAGTTATTACAATAGAATATTAAAAATAAAAGCTTAAATAATATTTAACAAAGGAATGTGGCTAAATTTATGTAAAATAAAATTTAGCCACATTATTTTTCTATATGAAAATTAAAACTTTAATGTACAAGGTTTTAAACTGTAGGTATATAAAATATTGAGCAAAGTTGCAAAGTATATGTTTAGTTGCAAATAAATTCTAAAATTTTATTTGCAACAAGATTTTTAGCTTCAATATAAGGCATATGACCACAGTTTTCGATTATATTTAATTCACTATTTTTTATAGCATCATGTATTTTAAAAGCATCAGTAATTGGAGTGACCGTATCATCTCTTCCCCAAACTATTAATGCAGGTTTATTAATAGTTTTTATAAGTTTAATGTTTTTTCCACTAGAATTATCTAAAAGCATTTTTTTAAATATAGAGTTATCTATATCTAAATTGTTAGTAAAATTATACTGAAAAGATTTTAAACTTATATTGTTTTTATTAAAAAAGCTATTAAAATAATTAAAAAATTCAAAAGGATAGCTTAAAAAAACAGGACTTAAAACAGATAGGGAGGATGAAATATTAGTATATTTCGTATAACCACTACTATTTAATAAAATTAGTTTAGCAATATTATTAGGATAAGCATAAGCCATGTTTAATGCTATTTCTCCGCCCATAGAAGTTCCTACCACACTAAATTTTTCATAACCTAATTTATACATAAAATCCTTACAAAGTTTAGATAGGTTTTCTATAGAATAACTTAAACTGGAATCTTTAGTTGATAAACCATAGCCTATTAAATCTAAAGATAAAACTTTTTGTCCATTTTCAGATAATTTTTTTGCAAATAAATCAAAATCATTAGAAGAGCCTAAGAAATCATGTATTAAAAGCAAAGGAGTTCCTATTTTTCCGTATTCTCTATAACTTATATTTAAATCTTTTATTTCAATTTGTTTTTTAGCTTCATTAGTTATATTTAGTGAAATAATATTTGCTACAAATGAAGTAGTAACTAATATAAGAATTATAATAAATAAAGTTAAAAATATTTTTTTAAAAAATTTCTTCATAAACTACTCCTTTATAAACAACAGATTGTTCATGATATTATTACAAATAGTCAATAGTATACATAAAATGCTTGTGATATATTAGTGATAAAGAAAGATGTGTATGATATATAGTTAATTATCGTAATCGAGGTGTTATTATGAATATTACATTTAAAAGTTTTTTATGTTCAGAAGGAGATTGTACAGTTATATCTTTATTTAAAAATGCTGTATCAGTAAAAAATGAAGAAATAAATAAAGTCGTAAAACATTTAGAAAGTGCAGAAAAATTCCTTGGCGATAAAGGTGAGATTTATAGTTTTACAAGAACTTTAGCAGATAATAAAATACAAGATATTATTTTAGTTGGACTAGGTGAAGAAGATAAGGTAACTAAAGAAGATATTAGAAAAGAAATGGGAAAAGCTTATAAAAAAGCAATAGATTTAAAATGCAAAAAGGTATTTGTTAGAGTTATAGAATCTAATCAAATAGATGAATATGATGTTGTTAGATCCATGACTGAAGGCTTAGGGTTAGCTTCATATAGTTTTAATAAATATAAAAAAGATAATGAAAAAAATGAGCCAGAAATTTCTTTAGGTGCTTGCGATTTAGATGAAATAAAAGATAAAGAACTTAATTATATAATAAATGAAGCAAATATATTAGTTAATAGCACTACTCTTGTAAGAGATTTAGTAAATGAACCTGCAAATGTTTTATATCCAGAAACTTTAGCTTATAGAACTTGTGATGCAGGAAGAGAAAATGGCTTTGAAGTTGAAGTTTTAGATAAGAAAAAAATTGAAGATTTAAAAATGGAATCATTTTTATCAGTAGCTAAGGGTTCTGACAATGAACCTAAACTTATTGTTATGAGATATTTTGGAGACAAGGATAGTAAAGATAATATATTAGGTTTAGTTGGTAAAGGAATAACTTATGATGCTGGTGGATATTCAATAAAAACAAATGATGGAATGGTGACAATGAAATCAGATATGGGTGGTGCAGCTAGTGTTATAGGTGCTATGTCTGCAATAGCCAAAAAAGGTTTGAAAATAAATGTTGTAGGTGTTGTAGCAGCTTGTGAAAACTTAATATCAGGACATGCCTATAAACCAGGAGATATTATTGGCTCAATGGCAGGAAAGACAATAGAAGTTTTAAATACTGATGCAGAAGGTAGATTAACTTTAGTTGATGCTGTTACTTATGCAATTGAAAAAGAAAATGTTTCTGAAGTTATAGATATAGCAACATTAACAGGTGCAGCTTTAGTAGCATTAGGAACAACTACTACTGCTGTAGTTTCTAATAATGATAGTTTCTATAATGAGTTATTAAAGGCTTCAGAACTTACAGGAGAAAAAGTTTGGAGATTACCTGACTTTGATGAATATAAACAATTATTAAAATCTGATATAGCTGATTTAAAAAATCTTGGTGGAAGAAATGCAGGAACAATAACAGCGGGTTTATTTATAGGAGAATTTGTTAAAGATAAACCTTGGCTACACCTAGATATAGCAGGAACAGCTTGGTTAGATAAAAATAATGAATACTGTACAAAGGGTGGAACTGGAGTTGCAGTTAGAACCTTCTATCAACTAGCTAAGAATAGAGCAGAAGAAGAGAAATAGTTAAAATTTAAAATTAGAAAATACTTAGTAAAACTTTTACAATAAAACAGAAAAATAAGTATGTTTTATTGTAAGGGTTTTATTTGTTATATAGAGATAAATTCGTTTGAATTATTCAGTATTTTAGAAATTAAAGAAAAATATTCATAAAATATTAATAAAAACTTTACAAAAAAAAACAATCTATGGTATAAAAATATAGGAAATATTTTCATTTAAGAGGGGGATTTTAAATATGAAGAAAAAAATAACTACTTTATTAATTGCTATAGGAGTTGTAGCAACGGTTGCATTGCCAACTAAAGCTTTATGCACAGATATCGATGGAAAATATCAAGAATCTATAAATGATAGTACTGGAACAGGATATGTAGGTGTTAAGAAGTCTTTTGGTGGTTCAAGTACATATGGTTTTTCATGGATTGAAATAACTAATAAGAAAAAAGTTATATTTACTCAACTTAGAATAGGAAATGCAACGTTTGATGAAAAAATTGGTAGAGGATATGTACAATCACAGCAAGATTCAAGACCAGGAAATGTAAGAGTAAGCGAAAAACATGGTAATGTTTAGTCTAAAAGTGTAATATAATAAGTTAATTTTTAATCAATACCACAAGATAAATCTTGTGGTATTGATTTTGTGTATGATTTAATCTAAATTAAGGGAGATGAGTTGTATAAAAAGTTTTAGTAAACATTTAAGGAAATCTAAATTTATAATATTAAGTATAACAAGTATCTTGTTGTTTGTTATGGTTATATTAGGAAATATAAATAAAATCTATAATAGTATATTAGAGTTTGATAATCAATATACTGAAAATGCTATTTCTTTAAATTTTAATGAAAAATTGTCTAAAGAAGAAATTATAGAAAGCATTATGAAATTAAAACAAAACAAAAATATAGTAATAAAATTTTCTTCACATGTGTTTGATTATGAACAAAATTTTATAGGTGATTATAATAACGAAGGTACTTTTTTTAACTATAATGTAACTCCTAAATATAGCTTAATATGGGGGAGAACTTTTAATAAAAACGACTTTAAAGAAGATAAAAATTTAATTGTAATAGGTAAAGATATAGTTAAATATACAATAAAAGAAAATAATAAAACATATTTATTGAATGGAAATTCTAAATTTGAAGTAATAGGTATTTTAGGAAAAAAAGATATATCTAGTATGTATGATGATAAAATTTTATATAATTTAGAGTTTTTATTTAAAAATAAAGATTTATTAACTCATGATTTATGGGCAGTAGATAGTGATATTTTATCAAAACAAGAATTAAAAAATTTAGTTTTAAAAAATATTAAAGATGTTGATATAGGAGAAAGCTTAATTGGAAAAAGACCTAATCCATTAAAAATAGCTATAAAAGAAAATAAAGATTTAACTTTAGGTGTATTAGGATTAATTTTTTGCATATTTACTACATTAATTATTTCTATTTTAAACTGGTTAGATATTATTAAACTAGAAATAGGAATTAGAAAATGTAGTGGGGCATTAAATAGTAACATAATATTTATTATTTTAAATAGATATTTACTATATTCTTTTATATCATTTTGCACATCAATAATGATTTATTATTTATTACATATTATAAATTTTGCTGGTTTATTTGATTACAATATTAATAATATTAATATTGTAATTAGTATAATAGTTATAATTTTAATTGGAATTATAACTATTATACTTTCTATGATTAAAATTTCTAAAATAAAAATAAGCAAACTAATAAGAGGATTATAATATGAAATTTAAATATGTTATAAAAGAAATAAATAAAAATAAAGTTTTTACTTTAATAATGATAATTCAATTTATTATAATGTTTTTTGCATTATATTCATTATTTCAAGTTAAAATCTTAACTAAAAACGAAAGCGAAAAAATAAATAGATGTTTTAAAGATGATATAGTTTTTTCAATTAGGCATTCAACTGTTATAGATAAAAATTTATGTGTAAAGAGTAATAAACAAAAAAATAATTTAAAAAAAAGTTTTAAAAATCTATTAGAATCTAATGTACATACGTATACATATTCACCACAATATTGTTTGCTTATGCCTACAAATAATTCATGGCAACAATTTGCTGAATGGAATACATTAAATGAATATGATGGAAAAACTTATTATACAGCTAAACATGCAATAATAAATAAAAATGCTATTGAAAGATTTAAACTTAAGTTAAAAGAGGGTAGGTTTTTTACAGATAAGGAATATGAATTAATTTATAATCAAAAATCTATACCTATTATATTGGGATATAATTATTTAAAATATTATAAAATAGGTGATAAAATAGATTGTGGCTATGACGAGAAATTTTATGAAGTAATAGGTATTTTAGAAAAAGGACAATATATACCAACTGATTTAAGAATTATGAATAGATATAAAAATTTAGATACTAGTATTTTAACTAATACATATATATATGAAAGTATAAATAGTATGTATCATGGAATTATGTGTTCTAATTTTATATTCTATAATAAGAATTTATCAAAATCACAAATAATGTATTATAATAACAAATTAAAACAAGATTTTAAAAATAAGTTAGGAATAAATATAAAAATAGAACCACAACAAAGATATGTAAATCAAGAATTGCAAGCAGTAAAAAACCAAGAGGATAGTATACAATTTGCTTGTATAACTATAATAGCTTTTTTATCAATAACAACAATACTTTCTAAGTTAAGTTGTATAAATAAAAGAAAAAAAGAATTTGGAGTACATATATTAAGTGGAGGAACTCTTAAAAATATAGCATTTATGATATATTTTGAAACTTTTATTACTATAATAATTTCTTTCTTAATATTTATAAATATAGTGAGTTATAGATATGGAAGTATAAATTTACTAAATATAGCTAATATTTTATTAATTTCAGTAATTGTTTCTATAATTTTAACAATAATTCCTATAATAAAAATATTGAAATTTAATATTGTAGATTTAATAAAAGGAGAAGAATAATGAATTTAATATGTTTAAAAAATTTAGATAAGATATATGGTACAAGCTTAAATAAAATCGAAGCTTTAAAAGATGTAAATTTAAATATAGAAGAAGGAGAATTTATATCTATAATAGGAAAATCAGGTTCTGGAAAATCAACGTTACTTAATATTATAGGAACTTTAGATAATCAGACAAATGGAGAATATAAATTAAATAATATTGATATAAAGTCTATTAATAAAAAAGAACTTTCAAAAATTAGAGCTAATTATTTTGGCTTTGTTGTTCAACAATTTGCACTTATAAGTGATTATACAGTATATGAAAATATAGAAATCCCATTAGTATATGCTAAAATTAAAAAAAATGAACGTAAAGTATTAATAGATTCGATAACTAAAAAATTAGGAATATATGATAAATTATCTAAGACGCCTAAAGAGTTATCTGGAGGACAACAACAAAGAGTAGCTATTGCAAGAGCATTAATTAATAATCCTAAAGTAATATTAGCAGATGAACCAACTGGAGCATTAGATAGCAAAACAAGTAAAGAGATAATTGAAATTTTAAAAGAGCTTAATGAACAAGATATTACTATAATTATAGTAACACACGATAAAGATGTTTCAAGTATCTGTGAACGGATAATTGAAGTTGAAGATGGACAAATTGTCAAAGATTATAAGAATAAAATATAGATAAAAATGCTTATATCTTATTAAAAGATAAGTGCTAAAAATTTAAAATTTACATAGTAAAAAAAATACTATCAACCGTAATGGTCGATAGTATTTTTAAAAATTTTATATTAGAACTCACTTTGTCCTGTAGTTCTTGGGAATGGTATTACGTCTCTGATGTTTGACATACCAGTAATGTACATTATTAATCTTTCGAAACCTAGACCGTATCCTGAGTGAACAGTTTCTCCGTATTTTCTAAGCTCTAAGTACCACCAGTAGTCTTCTTTGTTTAAGTTAAGCTCTTCAAGTCTTTCTTCAAGCTTATCAAGCTTCTCTTCTCTTTGGCTACCACCGATTATTTCACCGATTCCTGGAACTAAACAGTCCATAGCTGCAACAGTTTTTCCGTCATCATTTAACTTCATGTAGAATGCCTTAATATCCTTTGGATAGTTAGTAACGAATACTGGCTTCTTGAATATTTCTTCAGTTAAAAATCTTTCATGTTCAGTTTGTAAGTCTATACCCCACTCAACTGGATATTCAAATTCTTTACCTGATTTTTTAAGAAGTTCAACAGCTTCAGTATAAGTAACTCTACCAAAGTCTGAAGAAACAACATGGTTTAATCTTTCTAAAAGACCTTTATCTATGAATTGGTTGAAGAAGTTTAATTCTTCT